>ENA-OQOA01000102-OQOA01000102.1-human-gut-metagenome-genome-assembly--contig:-NODE-102-length-49637-cov-6.584145_pt1 | contig 49637 bp, 38 predicted proteins | sample MGYA00242633_ERZ504888 | MGnify/ENA primary metagenome ERZ504888 (study PRJEB26092, sample SAMD00036372) | human gut metagenome | host: Homo sapiens | study: EMG produced TPA metagenomics assembly of...
ACAGAGGAGCAGCATCAGTATGAGGCGCTTGCTGCGAAGGTGAAGAAATTCTGGAATGAGACATTTGTACTTCCGGATTCCGGAAAGACCTGCAATGCGGACGGAACGCTGTGTGATACGCAGTGCTCGTATGCAATTGCACTGTCTTATGGTGTGGCAGAAGACAGAAAGGGAATAGGAGAGCATCTGATCCGAAAGACGAGAGCGATCGGCCATACGGTCGGAACGGGATTCTTTGGAACGGGTATTCTGAACCAGATGCTGACCGAGCAGGGCGCTGTGGAGGATGCCTGGAAGATGATGCTGCAGACGGCATTCCCGTCGTGGCTGTATCCGGTGACCCAGGGAGCGACGACGATCTGGGAGCACTGGGATTCCTACACGAAGGAAAAAGGCTTCGGCGGACAGAATGCGATGAACTCGTTCAATCATTATTCTCTCGGAAGCGTTCTTTCCTGGCTGTATCACACGGGACTTGGTATCCAGAGAGACGAGACAAAACCGGGTTATCAGCACATTCTGCTGAAACCGCAGCCGGGCCCGCTCGAGTTTATGAAAGGTTCCGTAGACAGCCCGTACGGCGTGATTTCTGCCGGATGGGAGCGGAAAGGTGACAAAATAGAGTATCAGGTTACGATTCCGGTCAATACAACGGCAACCCTGTTTAAAAACACGCAGGATCCGGCGGATACCGTGGAACTGGGAAGCGGAACGTATACTTTTATGCTGTAAAAAGAAAACCCGAAAGGCTCCGGCAAAGAAATGGGAGACTTTCGGGCGGAAAGAGAAACGCTGTCGGAGAGAAGAGAACTCCGGCAGCGTTTTCTTTGTCATGTTTATTTTTCGGCAGTCATGTGCAGATGACGTTTGATCGCTTCAAAGCTTTCCTGGCTGATGACATGCTCGATGCGGCAGGCATCTTCCGTGGCGGTCTGCTCATCAACACCAAGGCTCATCAGGCCGCGGGAGAGGAGCTGGTGGCGCTCATAGATCATCTCTGCGATCGCGCGTCCGCTGTCGGTCAGGTAGATGTAGCCTTCCGGCGTTACGCGGATCTGCTCTTTTTCTCTTAAGTTTTTCATGGCAACGCTGACACTTGATTTTTTAAAGCCAAGTTCTTCTGCAATATCAACACCGCGTACAACGGGTTTTTTCTGACTTAAGACTAAAATAGTTTCCAAATAATTTTCTGCGGATTCGTTCGTTTTCAGCAAGATGTTCACCTCGTTTTTCTAAATAGCTGAAGATTCATAAATATATATACATATAGAATAGCATATTTTTCGGAATAGGGCAATGATGGTTTTTGATGGTTTTTCTTAATTTCAGAAAAGTTGTAAGATTTCAGAAAAAAGACAATGAGGATAGAAGAAGAAAAGCAAGATAAAAGATGACAGGGGGCAAAAAGAGAGGTAAAATAGGAAAAAACAATGAAATTTAGATGGAGGTTAGAGCATACCATGGAACAGGTGATAAAGAAAAGACTGCAGCAGGTGATGGATGCATCCGTTGCAAAAGGAGAGACACCGGGCTGTCTTCTGATGGTGATCAAAGACGGAGAAGAGCAAGTTTATCTGGAGAGCGGATATGCGGATATCGAAGCGAAAAAGCCGGTTTCCCGCGATAATATTTTCCGTCTCTACTCCATGAGCAAGCCGATTACCGCGACGGCCATGATGATTCTGGTAGAGCGCGGAATCGTCGATCTGGCGGATCCGGTCAGCAAGTATCTGCCGGGCTTCCGGAACCCGGTTGTATGTACAGCGGATGGGAAGATAGAAAAAGCGGAGAGGGAGATCCTTCTGGAGGATATTATGAATATGACATCCGGGCTGACGTACGGCGGAACGGATGAGACGGGACGGCAGACCGATGCACTTTTTCAGGAGGTGATCCACGGACTTAAGGAAGAAAACGGCGGAACGATCAGTACAGTAGAATTTGCAAACCGTCTTGGAAAAGTCCCGCTTCTGTATCAGCCGGGCCAGTCCTGGAGTTATGGAACGTCGGCGGATGTCGTAGGTGCGGTGATTGAGGTGGCAAGCGGCATGCGCTTTGGGGATTTTCTGAAAAAAGAAATTTTCGAGCCGCTCGGCATGAACGATACCGATTTCTGGGTTCCGGCAGAAAAGCAGGATCGTCTGGCGAAGGTGTATGACTGCAGGGAGGGACAGCCGTCCGTCCGTTATCTGGACAATAACCTTGGCATTCAGAACGATATGGCGTACCGCCCGGCATATGAGGCAGGCGGAGCAGGCCTTGCATCTACCATCGACGATTATGCGAAATTTACGCAGATGCTGCTGAACGGCGGCACCTACAACGGTGTACAGATTCTCCGTCCGGCGACGGTAAAATTTCTGGGAGGCCACACATTAAGCGCGGTACAGCAGGCAGGCTTTGATAACTGGATCGGTCTGGAAGGATTTTCCTACGGAAATCTGATGCGTGTTCTGGTAGATCCGACGCGTGCGGTAACGCTGGGAAGCAAGGGTGAGTTCGGCTGGGACGGCTGGCTTGGATGCTACATGGAAGTCGTGCCGGAGCAGAATATGACATTTCTGATGATGACCCAGAAAAAAGATGCCGGAACGTACACCCTGTCCCGGAAGATCCGAAATATTATTTTCAGCGAATAACTTTTCATGAGAGTGATTCTTAAGTAAGGCCTTCCGGCCCGTCAGATCAGACGAAAAAAGTGCCGGAAAAGAAACAACTTAACGAATCAGACGAAACATATGAGCAAATTGCTGTAAAACTACGTCGAATTTTGTCTAAAACGGATATTTGCAGTGAGACAGATGTATGCTATTTTAGTGTCAGTCGAAAATGAAGGCGATTTCATTACTACTTTCAGAAAAAACAGCAAAAAAGGGATATCGTGTAAGCTTTTGACCGATTTTGAAGGAAATAAAAGAAAGAATTCAAAATCATGAAAAAAAGACCAAAAAGCAGAAAGGATGCAGAAAATATGATTTCGTTACCGTTAAAGTTTGATGAAGTAGAGAGTGTAGAAGAATTTGTAAATATGGTGAAACGCCTGGATTACGACGTTGGCGTAAAAATAGGACGATGCGTCTTTGATGCGAAATCCCTGATGAGTGTCCTGATGATCGCCGGAAACCCGGATGCGGTTGTGGAAGCCCATACGAACGATATCGAAGCATTTAAAAAGAAATTTAAGGATTACCTTCAGTAAGAAAAAAGTCGGAAAGGCACTGTGTGTAAGATGCATGGTGTCTTTTTTGATGCACGAAAAAGCGGGTGAAGTATCTTGCCGGGGAGACGTGTGCATGGTAAAATAAAGTCTATTGGGATGGAAATAAGAGAATCAAAAGAACGGGCTGATGTAGAAGAAGTTTTTCGTAAAAAAGGAGGTACAAAGTGGAAGAAGAGAAACTGGAAAGAAGCATCAGAAAATCAGAGATTCCCGGACTTACGAGGGAAGAGGAGGAAGCGCAGCTTGAAAAGGTCATCGGGATTGCCGAGCGGAATCTGGAGCAGGCGAAGGCAGATATCCGGTCGGCCAATGAGGATCTGGCGGATCTGATGGAGACGTATGACGCGAAAGAGGCGGAAGGTCTGGCGCTCTGGAACAATGCGACGGCGAAGCTGAATGCGTACCAGCACGGCATGGCGCGGCTGGAAAAAGCGAGAAAGAAGCCGTATTTCGGGCGGATTGATTTTCAGGATCCGCGGCTTTCGTTTTTAGAGTCCTATTACATCGGGCGCGTCGGCATTTCCGATGAGAAGGCGGAGCCGGTTGTGCTGGACTGGCGGGCGCCGATTTCCTCCGTCTATTATGAGAACAGCACCGGGCCGTGCAGCTATACGGTGAGTTCAGAGGGTACTTTTTCGATTGATCTGAAAAGAAAGCGGACGTATGAGATTGAAAATGACCATCTGAAAGACTTTTTTGATTCCGATGTGGTAGCGAACGATGAGCTGCTGACAAAGTATCTGGCGAAGAACAAAAAAGCGGTGCTCGGTGAGATCATTGCGACGATCCAGCAGGAGCAGAACCTCATTATCCGCAGATCCCCGAAGACGAATCTGATCGTACAGGGCGTGGCTGGCTCCGGAAAGACGACGGTGGCGATGCACAGGATTTCGTACATCCTCTATAATTACGAGGAGGACTTCCGGCCGGAGGATTTCTATATCATTGGAAGCAACCGCATTCTGCTGAACTACATTACCAGCGTTCTGCCGGAACTCGATGTGTACGGCATCCGTCAGATGACGATGGAGCAGCTTTTCATCCGGCTTCTGTATGAGGACTGGGACGAAGAAAAGTACATGGTACACACCATCGACCGCGCGGATGAGAAAAACAGCATAAAGGGCGGAAGCGGCTGGTTTTTCGATCTGGAAAATTTCTGCCGTACGTACGAGGCAGAGCAGATTCCGCGGGAGCCGGTGCGGCTGGAAAAAACGGGAACATTGCTTCTGGACGCCGAGTATATTGATAACTATTGCAGGGAGCAGTCCACACTTTCCATGGAAGGAAAGATGTGCATGCTGAACGAGATCCTGCTGGCAAAATTTGAGAATGAGGTTTCGGGAAAAGAAGTGACGTTTCCGGCGCGCGAAAAAAAGGCGCTGAAGCGGAAATACGAGAAATATTTTGGAGATGGAAAATGGCGGGGATCCATTTTTGATCTCTATTTACAGTTTCTGGAGCAGCAGGCGGAGAAAGGAAAAGCGGTGGAAGTGCCGGAAAACTCCTTTGATGTCTATGATCTGGCGGCGCTGGCATACCTCTATAAGCGGATCAAGGAAAACGATCCCGTGCGCGAGGCGAGCCATGTGGTCATCGACGAGGCGCAGGATTTCGGGATGATGGCTTACCAGGTGCTTCATTACTGTCTGCGTGACTGTACGTATACCATTATGGGAGATACGTCGCAGAATATCCATTTTTCCTACGGCCTGAACGACTGGGAGGAGCTGAAAAAGCTGATTCTGACCGGCACGTACGATGCGTTCGGCGTTCTGCGGAAGAGTTACCGGAACACGGTGGAGATCTCCGATTTTGCAAATGAAATCCTGCGGCACGGGGATTTTGCGATTTATCCGGTGGAGCCGGTGCTGCGGCATGGAACGACGGTGCAAAAGGAAGCGTTTGCGGATGAGGCTGCGCTTCTGGCAGCTGGAGTGCAGAAGATCAAAGCGTGGCAGGAGCAGGGATATGAGACAATTGCCGTTGTATGCCGGGATGAGGCAGAAGCGGCTGCGACGGCGCGGAAGCTGAAAAAATATGTGCCGGTTGTGGAGGAGGATCTCGAGACGGCAGAATTTGGCGAGGGCGTGATGGTGCTTCCGGTTGCGTATACGAAGGGACTCGAGTTTGACGCGGTGCTGCTTCTTGATCCGACAGAAGAAAAATATCCGGAGAATGACGGACAGGTAAAGCTGCTTTATGTAGCGGCAACGCGTGCGCTGCATGAGCTGGCAGTGCTGTATACGGGAAAACTCACAGGAATCCTTGCAAAGAAAGCGCCAAAGGGCCGTCACAATCAGGAATTTGCCATGGAGACGCTGACGAAGGCGAAAGAGTATGAGAAGGTTTCGCTGACGCAGAAGGAGGCGCGTGAGGAGAACCGCGCGATCGGCATCCAGGAGATGGACGAGCGGAACAGCCACGGACCAAAAAGGATTGTAATTAAGCCGGAGCAGATACCGGGAAGGGCGCCTGGAAATACAAGCACGACGGGAACAGCGGTGATGCCAAAAAGCAGTACGGGCATGCGGAAAGCAGCGGCAGAAACAGGAAAAGAAATTGCCGCAAAGACGATGCAGCAGCGTGCGCCGGAAGGAGTTTCTGCTGTCTTTGCCGGTGCCGCCTACCGTGGAAAGACAGGCGGCAAAGCACCGGGCAGCAGACCGGCGACTGCAGGAATACAGTCAGAAAAAGCTGAACAGCCAGAGCACATGAATACATCGCCCTACGCTTTTGGGGCAATTCCGGAAAATGAACTGCTGCGCATGAAGGGGCATTCGAGGATCAAGTGCGCGGTGAAATGGGCAAAGAAGGAAAAGCAGCGGTTGAGATGGCGAGCATGTACGGCATTCTGCGCATCACGCCGATTACGCCGGAGGTCATCCGCATCAGCTTCGTAAAAGGTGTGACGGCAAAAGTCCAGGACACGTACTGGAAGCCAAAGGCGGATACCTCGTTCCCCTGGAGTGCAAAGGAATCGAAGACGGCGGTTCTTGTTGAGACAGAGAAGCTGCGTGTCATGGTGGAAAAAAAGGACGGCGCGGTGCAGTTCTTTACGCCGGATCACAAACTGGTTCTTTCCGAGAAACGAGACGAGCCGCGCATGATCGACGGCGGCATGACATGGACATTCTTTGACTGGAGCGGTTCCGAAAAGCTGAAAGCCAAGGGCATTCTCTCGACAGAGTGGCTGGATCTGACCGCGAAGGCGCGCTACGTCTCGTTTGGCGGAAAGCAGGCGCGGATGCCGCTTGTCGTCTCAAACCGCGGCTATGGTATTGCAGCCGCCGCTTCCAGAACGGCACTGCTGTGCAATGTGCGGACGTTTGGAACGTATCTTCATACCGCCGGGGACGGACAGATCGATTATTACTTTATTCTCGGAAAAGACCGGGATGAAATTATAAAACAGTATAAAGAGCTATAAAAGGAGCAGACATTTCATGAAAACTCTGGTAATTGCAGAAAAACCATCTGTGGCACGCGATATTGCACGCGTGCTCGGATGTGCGAAAAAAGAAAACGGAGCACTGGAAGGAAACCAGTATATTGTGACCTGGGCGCTCGGCCACCTCGTGACCTTAAAAGACCCGGAGGACTATGATAAAAAGTATAAGGAATGGAATATGGCAGTTCTGCCGATGATGCCGGAGAAACTGCAGATCAAGGTCATTCCGCAGACGGGAAAACAGTATCACGCTGTGACGACACAGCTTGCGCGGAAAGATGTCGGTGAGGTGGTCATTGCGACAGATGCCGGCCGTGAAGGCGAGCTGGTGGCGCGGTGGATTCTTGACAAGGCGCACAATCAGAAGCCGTGTAAGCGTCTCTGGATTTCGTCCGTTACCGACAAGGCAATCCGTGAGGGATTTGCCAGCCTGAAAGATGCGAAAGAGTACGATAATCTCTACCGGGCTGCTGTTTCCCGTGCAGAGGCGGACTGGCTTGTCGGCATTAACGCAACGCGGGCACTGACATGCAAATACAATGCACAGCTTTCCTGCGGCCGTGTGCAGACACCGACGCTCGCCATGATTGCACAGCGCGAGCAGGAAATCCGAGAATTTGTCCCGAAGCCGTACTACACCGTAACGGCAGCAGCAGGCGGCGCAGTATACACCTGGAAGGATGAAAAATCGGGCGGAACACGGATTTCTGATCCGGAAAAGGCAAAGCAGATCGCAGAAAAAGCAAAACGGTATCCGCTTGTCCTGCAAAAAGTAGAAAAGAAGAAAAAACAGAAAGAGGCGCCGCTGCTCTACGATCTGACGGAGCTGCAGCGCGATGCCAGTGCACGGTTCGGTTATTCGGCAAAACAGACCCTGAATCTGATGCAGAGCCTCTATGAGACGCACAAAGTCCTCACGTATCCGCGGACGGATTCGCGGTATCTGACAAAGGATATTGTACCGACTTTAAAAGAGCGCCTCGATGCCGTGAGTATCGGGCCGTACAAGACGCTGGCACAGCAGGCGAAGCGCCGTCCGCTGAAGGAAAAGCCAGGTTTTGTGAATGATGCAAAGGTTTCCGACCACCACGCCATTATCCCGACGGAGCAGTATGTGCAGCTTTCTGCACTTTCCAATGAGGAACGCCGCATTTATGATCTCGTGGTGCGCCGTTTTCTTGCGGTGCTGCTGCCGCCCTGCGTATACGAGGAGACTGTGATCCAGGCTTCCATCGAAAAAGAATGCTTTACGGCGCGTGGAAAGCGCATGGTCGAGAAAGGCTGGCAGGAGGCGTACGAGGATAACCGGTATGACGACGAGGACGAGGCGAAAGAAGAGGTGCGGGAGCAGAATCTGCCGCTTTTGCAGGCAGGCATGAAGTTCGACCAGCCAAAGATCAGCCTCCGGGAGGGAAAGACAAAGCCGCCGGCACGCTTTACGGAAGGAACGCTGCTTTCCGCGATGGAGAATCCGGTCCGTTACATGGAAAACCGCGACAGCAGTCTTGTGAAAACGATCGGCGAGGCGGGCGGCCTTGGAACGGTTGCGACCCGCGCAGATATCATTGAGAAGCTGTTCCGCAGCTTTCTGCTGGAGAAAAAGGGGAATGAGATCTATCTGACCTCGAAAGCACGCCAGCTTCTGAAGCTGGTGCCGGCGGATCTCAAAAAGCCGGAGCTGACGGCAAGCTGGGAGATGCAGTTAAACGACATTGCAAAGGGAAAGAAGCGGCGCGATGTGTTTATGAAGGAGATCCGCAGCTACACGGTGGAACTGATCGATGAGATCAAGACGGAAGAGGGAACGTTCCGCCACGACAACCTGACGAACAAGAAGTGCCCGAACTGCGGAAAACGGCTGCTTGCGGTGAATGGAAAGAACGCAAAACTGCTCGTCTGCCAGGACAGAGAGTGCGGCTACCGTGAAACGGTTTCCCGTACGACGAATGCGAGATGCCCGGTCTGCCATAAGCGCATGGAGATGATCGGAAAAGGCGAGGATGCGACGTTTGTCTGCTCCTGCGGGCACAAGGAGCGCATGACAAAATTCCAGGAGCGCCGCAAAAAAGAGGGCGGAGGCGTGACGAAGCGGGATGTGGCAGCCTACCTGAAAAAACAGAAAAAAGAGGCCGAAGAGCCGGTAAACAATGCATTTGCCGCGGCATTAAAAGGAATCAAATTATAAAAAACGGAGCGTGTCTGCCAGAATGGAAAAAGCGATGGCAGGCGCGCTTCTTTTGTTAAAATCGTAGAGAAAAGAGTCAAAAAAATAGATTGTTTTATGCAGAGTTATGCCGTAAAATAGAAACAAATGGGATAGAAAACCAAAAATTCTGAAAATAAAAAACAGGAGGTTTTTCAATGAAACAGACAGATTTGGAAAAGCTGCTGGCGGATATGTCGCTGAAAGAGAAAGTGGACCAGATGCTTCAGTTAAGCGGAGCATTTTATCTGGGAGATGAAAACAGCGTCCTGACCGGTCCGGCAAACGATATGGGAATCGGAAAAGAGGATCTTGAGATGGCAGGCTCCATTCTGGGAGCAGCAGGCGCCGATACGATGAAAAAACTGCAGGACGACTATATGGCAAAACAGCCGCATCACATCCCGATGCTGTTTATGATGGATGTAATTCACGGCATGAAGACGATTTTCCCGGCGCCGCTGGCGCAGGGGGCCACCTTTGATCCGGAACTCTCCGGCGAATGCGCATCCGCAGCTGCAAAAGAAGCATCCGCAGCCGGACTTCACGTTACCTTTTCCCCGATGGTGGATCTTGTGCGCGATGCAAGATGGGGCCGTGTCGTGGAATCCACAGGCGAAGATCCATACCTGAACAGCCGCTTTTCCGAGGCGATCGTAAAAGGCTTCCAGGGCGATGATTTAAAAACACCGGGAAAAGTTGCCTCCTGCATCAAACACTTTGCAGGCTACGGCGGAGCAGTCGCAGGAAGAGATTACAACACCGTAGAGCTCTCAGAGCATACCTTCCGTGAATTCTATCTTCCGGCATACAAAGCAGGCATTGATGCGGGCGCAGCGATGGTGATGACATCATTTAACACGATCAACGGCGTTCCGGCGAGCACCAACAAATGGCTGATGCGCGATATCCTGCGCGGCGAGATGGGATTTGACGGCGTGCTGATTTCTGACTTTGCAGCCATTCTGGAAACCGTTGCCCACAGAAGCTCGAAAGATGCCGCCGATGCAGCGAAAAAAGCGCTGGAGGCAGGCGTGGATATTGATATGATGACATCCGTTTACGCCGCAAACCTCTGCCGTCTCGTAGAAGAAGGTGAAGTGGACGAGCATCTGATTGACGAGTGCTGCCTGCGGATTCTGGAGCTGAAAAACAAACTGGGACTGTTTGAAAATCCATATAAAGATGCGGATGCCGAGAAAGAGAAAGCATACAGCCTCTGCCCGGAGCATCGTACACTGGCGAAAAAAGCAGCGGAGGAATCCTTCGTCCTGCTGAAAAATGACGGTGTACTGCCGCTCGACACTGCGAAAAAGATCGCATTTGTCGGCCCGTATACCAACAATCATGAAATCAAGAGCAGCTGGTCCTTCACCGGCGACAGCAAGGACTGCGTGACGATTCAGGAAGCAGCCGAGAAAGTATTCGACGCATCACGCACCACGTATGCAGAAGGATGCCCGGTTATCGGAAACGATGTGGAGCTGATCGGATTTACCGAGACGACACCGAAAAAATACAGTGAGGAAGAGCTTGCTGCCATGGAGCAGAGCGCACTACAGGCAGCAAAAGAGGCCGATCTCGTGGTAATGCCGATGGGTGAGCATTATCTGCAGAGCGGCGAGGCGACCAGCCGTGCCATGATCGATGTGCCGGAGATCCAGATGGAGCTGTTCCGAAAAGTGATGGCCGTTAACCCGAATGTTGTTGTTGTTCTGTTCAATGGCCGTCCGCTTGATCTGCGTGAGATCAGTGCAAAAGCAAAAGCCGTTCTCGAGGTATGGTTCCCGGGAACAGAGGGCGGAAGTGCCGTTGTGGATGTTCTGACCGGAAAGAAAAATCCATCCGGCCATCTGCCGATGAGCTTCCCGTACTGCGTGGGCCAGGCGCCGGTCAGCTACAACGAGTATTCCACCGGAAGACCGAATCTGCCGGGCATGAAAGAGCGGTTCCGCTCCAAATATCTCGATATTCCGAACGCACCGCTGTATCCGTTTGGTTACGGACTTTCCTATACCACGTTTGATATTTCCGCGGTAACACTGGATCAGAACGAGATGGATAAAAACGGCAGAATTGCAGCGCATGTGACCGTGAAAAATACAGGTGATACGGCTGGCTGTGATGTTGTACAGCTGTACATCCGTGATGATTATTCCGATGTGGTTCGTCCGGTGCGAGAGCTGAAAGGCTTCCGAAGAGTAGAGCTTGCTCCGGGCAAAGAGCAGGAAGTGACCTTCTATATTACCGAAGAAGATCTGCGCTACTACCGTCTCGACGGAACCTTTGGAAGCGAGCCTGGAACGTTTACCGTATTTGTCGGTGACAGCAGCACGACGGAAAACAGTGCGGTATTTACACTGAAATAAATGCAGCAGGAAAAAGGAGAAAACTTATGGAGAAAACAACGAAAAACGGAATCCACCGCATCACACAGGCAGACGGAAAAACGATTGCCTGGGCGGAGGAGTCCGGTGTAAAAGGTATTGGAAAAAAGATGGATATTACTTTAAAGATCTTGCAAAAACCGGCGAACTGCTGCCGTACGAGGACTGGCGTCTTTCCGATGAGGAGAGAGCGGCAGACCTTGCGGGTCGTCTTTCGATTGAAGAGATTGCAGGCCTTATGCTGTACTCGCCGCACCAGGCGGTACCGCCGATGCCGGGCGGACCATTCCAGGGAACGTTTGACGGAAAAACGTATCTCGAATCCGGCAAAGAGCCGTATGCCATTTCTGACCAGCAGAAGGAATTTCTGGAGGACGAACACATCCGTCATATTCTGCTGACGAATGTAGAAAGCCCGGAAATCTCCGCAAAGTGGAGCAATGAGCTGCAGAAACGGGCAGAGACACTGCCGTATGGTATTCCGATCAACCTCTCCTCTGATCCGCGGAACGGAGCAAAGGATTCCGGCGCAGAGTTCAAGAGCGGCGGAAGCGAGATCAGCAAATGGCCGGAGGGTGTCGGCTTTGCAGCATGCTTTGACCCGGAAGTAGCCGGACAGTTTGCAAAGGATGCCTCCCGTGAATACCGGGCACTCGGCATCACAACGGCACTCGGACCGCAGATCGACCTCTGCACCGAGCCGAGATGGATGCGCTTTGTCGATACGTTAGGCGAAGAAGTGGAGATGTCCAAAAAGCTTACCAAAGCGTACTGTGACGGTATGCAGACAACGGAAGGGGAAGCAGACGGCTGGGGAAAAGACAGCGTCAACACGATGGTCAAACACTGGCCGGGCGGCGGCACCGGAGAGGCCGGACGCGATGCACACTATGCATTCGGACAGTTTGCCGTTTATCCGACCGGAAATTTTGAGGAGCATTTAAAACCGTTTACCGAGGCAGCCTTCCACCTGGACGGACCGACCGACTGCGCATCCGCGGTTATGCCGTACTACACCGTATCCTACGGCGTGGACAAGAAAAACGGCAAGAACGTCGGAAACTCCTACAGCGAGTACCTGATCAAGGATCTGCTGCGCGGAAAATATGAATTTAAAGGCATTGTCTGCACCGACTGGGGCATTACCCAGGATCCGGAGAAGACGATTGAGGGATTTGGAAGCCGCTGCTACGGCGTGCAGGATATGACCGAGGCAGAACGGTGTCTGCTGGCGATCACAAACGGCGTTGACCAGTTCGGCGGAAACAGCGAGTCCGGTCCGATTGTCGAGGCATATAAGATCGGCTGTGAGAAATACGGCGAGAAAGCGATGCGTGAGCGCATGGAGCTGTCCGCCAAACGTCTTCTGATCAACATTTTCCACTGCGGCTTGTTTGAGGACCCGTATCTTGATCCGGAAGAATCCGCAAAGATTGTAGGATGCGAAGAGTTCTGCCGCCATGGCTATGAGGCACAGCAGAAATCCATCGTCCTGCTGAAAAACAGTGCGAAACGTGCACCGGAAGGACAGAAGGGTGTGCTGCCGCTGAAGAAAGGTTTGAAGGTTTATATTCCGGAGAGAAAGATCGGACCGTCCAAAGCGTTCTTCCGCATCAATCTGCCGGCAAAAACCGAAGATCCGCTGCCGGATGGACTGCCGTCCAAGTACGGTACACGCGTGGCATCACCGGAGGAGGCCGATGTGGCGCTGGTATTTATCGAAAGCCCGGCATGCAACCCGTATTCCACCGAAGATCTTGCGAACGGCGGCAACGGATATCTGCCGATTACACTGCAGTACCGCCCGTATACGGCGAAAAAAGCGCGTGAGGTGAGCATTGCCGGCGGTGATTTCCGCGAGAATTTCACGAATCGCAGCTATCTTGGAAAGACAAACACTGCCTACAACGAGGCTGATCTCGACAATATTCTCGAATGCCGCCGCGCGATGGGCGACAAGCCGGTGATCGTCTGCGCAACCGTCAACAACCCGATGGTGATGCATGAATTTGAAGCCGAAGCCGATGCGATCGTCGCAGAGTTCGGTGTTTCGAGAGCCGCTGTGCTCGACGTTGTCTTCGGCGGTTACAACCCGACCGGCCGTCTGCCGATCCAGATGCCGAAGGATATGGATGCGGTTGAGGAGCAGAGCGAGGACCGTGCGTTGGATATGGAAACCTATATTGACAGCGAAGGACATAACTATGACTACGGTTATGGCATGAATTACGAAGGCGTTCTTCCTGCATGGAAAAAGTAAAAGAATAACAGAAAACCTGATCGGCACCGGGACCGCGTGTGTTTCGGTGCCGATATTGGAAACAAAAGACAGAATAAGGAGGACTTAAAAAGAGATGATTGTTCCAAAATATTTCGAAGATTTCGATCACCTGCATGTGAATACCATGCCGAACCGTGCCTACTACATTCCGGCATCCCGCCGCATGGAGGATCTGGTGGAGAACCGGGAGGCGTCGGACCGCTTTTTCCCGCTTTCCGGCGACTGGAAATTCCGCTATTTTACCAGTGTTTACGATGTAAAAGAGGAGTTTTTCGCAGAAGGATACGACACTTCTGCATTCGAGACGATTCCGGTGCCGTCCGTCTGGCAGAATTATGGCCATGACCACCATCAGTATACGAACGTCCGCTACCCGTTCCCGGTGGATCCGCCGTATGTGCCGTATGAGAACCCGTGCGGTGCGTACGTGAGAACGTTCGAGTGGAAAAAACAGGAGGAAGCACCGAGGGCATTCCTGAATTTTGAGGGCGTGGATTCCTGTTTCTACGTGTGGATGAACGGCAGCTTCGTCGGCTACAGCCAGGTGTCTCATTCTACGAGTGAATTTGATGTAACAGACTTCTTAAAAGATGGCACCAACATCATCGCCGTACTGGTGCTGAAATGGTGCGATGGAAGCTATCTCGAGGATCAGGACAAATTCCGCATGAGCGGCATTTTCCGCGATGTTTATCTGCTTGCAAGACCAGAAAAAGGCATCCGCGATTACTTTGTAAAGGCAGCGCCGGACGCATCGTACCAGAATGGAGAAGTTTCGATTGCGATTACCTGGAATGACGGGGAACCGCAGGAAGGAACGGCAAAGCTGTTTGATGCAGAAAATCATCTTGTGGCAGAGGCAGCGTTTGGCGGCGATACGGTTCAGATGCATGTAAAAGATGCACATCTGTGGAATGCCGAGGAGCCGTATCTGTATACGCTGGTGCTGGAGACGGCGGGTGAGGTGATCACTGATCATGTCGGCATCCGTGAGATCCACGCGAAGGACGGTGTGCTGTACCTGAACGGCGTGAAGATCAAATTCCACGGAACAAACCGCCACGACAGCGATCCGGTGACGGGATTTGCAATCAGCCTTGCACAGATCAAAAAAGATCTGAAGGTAATGAAAGAGCACAACATCAATGCGATCCGGACCAGCCATTACCCGAATGCGCCGTACTGTTATCAGCTTTATGACCGTCTCGGTTTTTATGTCATCGATGAGGCGGACAATGAGAGCCACGGCACAGAGGCAATTTATGCGGATTACACGAGCTGGGAAGAGTATGCGAAGAACTGGAATAAACTAATTGCGAACAATCCGGTATTTACCGAGGCAACCGTAGACCGCACACAGCGTTGCGTGGAGCGCGATAAAAACCGCCCGAGCGTTGTCATCTGGTCGATGGGAAATGAGTGCGCATACGGCTGTACCTTCGAGGCGGCCTTAAAGTGGACGAAGGAATTTGATCCGACGCGTCTGACGCACTATGAGTCGGCACGGTATGTGGATGATCCGAAGAAATACGATTACAGCAACCTCGACCTCTACAGCCGCATGTATCCATCACTCGAGGAGATCAAAAAAGAGCTGGTGGAGTACGGGGATAAGCCGTATATCATGTGCGAATACTGCCATGCGATGGGCAACGGCCCGGGAGATCTTGAAGACTACTTTGAACTGATCCACAGCGAGGAGAAGATGTGCGGCGGCTTTATCTGGGAGTGGTGCGACCACGCGATTGATATGGGAAAAACGATCGAGGGAAAGAAGATGTACGCGTACGGCGGCGACCACAACGAGTATCCGCACGACGGCAACTTCTGCATGGACGGACTTGTTTATCCGGACCGCACACCGCATACGGGACTGATGGAATTTAAAAACGTGTATCGTCCGGTGCGCGTGACGGGATATGATGCCGAAAAGGGTACACTGACCATCAAAAACTATATGAATTTTGTGAATCTGAAAGATTACGCTGTGCTCGGCTATGAGGTGCTTGTGGACGGCGAAGTGACGGAGAGCGGCAAGATTACAGATGAAGCACTGCTGGAGCTTGCGGCAGGCTGTGAGAAGACGATTCCGCTTGCCATTTCCGTGCCGGAGCAGGGAAAATGTGCGCTGAAGGTTACCTGGTATCAGAAACAGGCCACTGAGGTGCTGCCGGAGCAGTTCGAACTGGGATTTGAAGAAGTTCCGGTGAAAACGAAAGACAATCAGAACCAGAAGGCAAAAGAGATGATGAAGCGCCCGGAGGGAACGGCTTCGTTTGGATGGAAAGAGGACGATCATTATCTGACGGTATCGACGGAACAGTTCAGCTATACCTATAATAAGTTCACCGGCCTGTTCGAGAAAATGTGCTATGCCAACCAGAATCTGCTCGACCGCCCGATGGAGCTGAACATCTGGCGTGCGCCGACAGACAATGACCGCAATATCAAGAATACCTGGATGCGTGCGCAGTATGACCGCACCGTGACGCGGGCGTATGAGACAACGGCAAAAGAAGAAAACGGCTGCGTGGAGATCGAGACAAGCTATTCGATTTCGTCTCCGGCTCTGCAGCGGATCCTTGCAGGTGTGATCAAATGGACAATTTACAGCGACGGAACGACCGATGTCCATGTAGAAGCAAAGAAAGACCCGGTATTCCCGGTTCTGCCGCGTTTTGGCCTGCGCCTGTTCCTGCCGGAATCGTTTGCAAAACTGACCTACTGCGGCCTCGGCCCGGTGGAGAGCTACGTGGATAAGCACCAGGCAAGCTATCACGGCGTTTTCCACAGCACACCGGCAGAACAGCAGGAAGACTATATCCGCCCGCAGGAGAACGGCAGCCACTACGACTGCGATTATGCAAGTCTTGCCAGTGATCGTGCGGTATTGACGGCAGTGGGCGAGAAAACCTTCTCATTCCAGGCATCTATTTACACGCAGGAGGAGCTGACCGCGAAAGCCCACAACTATGAGCTTCGGCCGTGCGGAAGCACTGTTTTCTGCATCGACTACCGCCAGGCCGGGATCGGATCGGCAAGCTGCGGACCGATGCTGCTGGAAAAATATCAGCTGAAAGAAACCGAAATCAGCTTCGATGTGCGGCTGAAACCGGAACTTCTGTAAAGTGTAGAATTTGAAAAATAAGAAAAGCGCTGTGCCCTCTCTCTGAAAGGTGAGGGAACGGCGCCTTTTTAAATACAGGATTATAATGGACGAAATTATAATTCAAATCCAATCCAGGTGATTCTGGAAAGAGAAAAGGGAAGGAGAAAATTAAGCATGAGTGAAATTACAAGAGATGAGGCATTTACTTTATTAAAAAAATACAACAAAGATCCCTTCCATATTCAGCATGCGCTTACCGTAGAGGCCGTGATGAAATGGTATGCAAGAGAGCTTGGCTATGGGGCAGAAGAGGAGCACTGGGGTATTGTCGGACTGCTGCATGACATTGATTTTGAGCTGTATCCGGCAGAGCACTGCCTGAAAGCACCGGAGCTTCTGCGGGAAGGCGGCGTGTCGGAAGATATCATTCATGGTGTCGTTTCCCATGGCTGCGGCATTACCATTGAGTGTGGCGTCACACTGGATGTGGAGCCGGTGCATGAGATGGAAAAAGTTCTGTTTGCAGCAGATGAGCTGACGGGACTGATCTGGGCAGCTGCGCTGATGCGGCCTTCGAAGAGCACAAAAGACATGGAACTGAAATCCTTAAAGAAGAAATATAAGAGCAAAGGCTTTGCAGCAGGATGTTCGAGAGAGGTCATTGAGAGGGGCGCCGATCAGCTTGGCTGGCCGCTGGAAAAATTACTGACTATGACCCTGCAGGCAATGGCCGACAGCGAGGATGAGATCAACCGGGAAGTGGAAGCGGAACAGAACGCATAAAAACAGTCTGAGTTTCGGTGTAAAAACGGGAACTCAGGCTGTTTTTTTGCATGGCGCATCTTTTCCCAGGCATTACCATTTCTTTTTTGTTAGATCGCAAGAAGAAAATACGGAATCCGCACAGGGCAGGAAGAGGCGTTTTTTCAGCATTGGAGGAAGTGACGGACAGGGAATTTTGTGATATAGTAAAACAAAATCTGAGTGAAAAGGTGAAATACAAAATGATCAGTGAAAAAATTTTTGAATTAATTCTTCGAAACGGGGTGACCCAGAAAGAATTCTCTGAAGAAACCGGAATTTCACAGAGCACCATCAGCGACTGGAAAAGAAAGGGGACGAATCCGTCGGCGGATAAGATACTGAAAATCTGCGAAGTGCTGAAGGTTACGCCGTATGAGCTTTTAGGAGAAAATGAGATCGAACGGAAAGCAGTGGATCTCGAAATGTGCGCGGCAAACACAGAGGAGAAAATGATTCTGGAAGGCTTTCGTAATTTGCCCGACAGAAAAAAGGAACGAATTCTGGGATATCTGGCGGCATTGCAGGAGGAATAAAAGGATGCAGAAACCATCTGTGAATATCCTGGCCTCTCAGATGAGGAAAATATTTCAAAAATCTGAGATTTTCTATCGCGAATCTCTCTTAGGAGTGATAAAATAAACCATAATACGTTCGGCAGAAAGAGGGAATCGAGTATGAAATATGCCTACAAAAACGGAAAATTTTAAACGGAACGAAAGAGATGCAGGTCCAGACCGGTCTTACGATCCTGACGGAGGGAGAAAACATCACGGCGATTGTCCCGGAAGAATCGACCATCCGCAGGTAAAACGTAATCCGGTCGTGACGGCGGAACTGGATAAATTTCTGGTGGATTAAAAACAGGATGGAGAAGACAAACAAGATGGAAGAAACGAAAGAAACACAGGAAAGCTTACAGCGAAAAAGAGAACAGGCCCTGCAGCGGCTCCGCAAGGAGCGGACAGAAGAAGCCCTGTGGGACTGTGTTACTGCGTATCAGGATTTTGAGTTCCATACGTATTCCGGCCTGCCGTATTCCTACCATATGAAATACGGCAGAAGCGGCACCTATACAAAAGAGCTCTGGATCAACCGCAGAGAAAAAAGCAAAAAGTCTTGTCTGGAGCTCCGTCCGGAGTGCATATCAGAAAGTGCTTGGAATTACAGCAGGAGAGCGAAAGACCGGTTGTCGAGCGCCCGAAAGCGCTGGGCGATATCCGTGGAATCACGTATATTTACGGCATCTTTTACGAGTTTGCCCTGCTGGAAATGCCGGAAAAAGCAAAAGAAAAAATTGCTCTGCAGACAGCAGGACAAAAATCGCCGGAAAAATAAATTTTTCGCCCATGCAGGTCTTGACAACCACGCATTGGGTGATATAATCTAAAACTATCGGGAGCCGAAAAGCACCGAACACAAAAAACAAAGCGTAGAAGAGACGAGTAAATCACAGTGAATGTGACAGAGAGAAACCCCGTTTTGTGGTGCAAGGGTTTTAACAGGAACGTGATCGAAGACCAGCTCTGAGCGGCCCCAATCCGGCCCGGTGATTCCGTTATCGTCAAATGAAGTGGTTTGAAAAAACAAAATGGGTGGAACCGCGGTGAATGAAAATACATCGTCCCTTTTGACAGCATAAGCGTGTCAGAAGGGACTTTTTTGTTGCTGTAAAAAGTATAAAAATTCTGAAACACGCTTGCGAAAAATATACAAAGAAAGAGGTAAAGCAAATGATCATCACACTGAAAGATGGAAGTGCCAAAGAGTACTCCGAACCGAAATCCATCATTGAGATCGCAGCAGACATCAGCGAAGGCCTTGCAAGAATGGCCTGTGCAGGTGAAGTAAACGGAGAAGTAGAAGACCTTCGTACCGTGATCGACAAAGATTGCAATCTTTCCATTCTGACCTTCAACGATGAAGGTGGAAAAGCAGCATTCCGTCACACAACATCCCATATCATGGCACAGGCCATCAAGAGACTGTACCCGGATACCAAACTGGCCATCGGACCGTCCATCGCAGACGGATTCTACTATGATGTAGACAGAGAGACTCCGCTCACCAGCGAAGACCTTGAAAAAATCGAAGCAGAGATGAAGAAAATCGTAAAAGAGGATCTGAAACTGGAGCGCTTCGAACTGCCGAGAGCAGAAGCCATCGCCTTCATGAAAGAAAAAGAAGAGCCATATAAAGTAGAACTGATCGAAGATCTGCCGGAAGACGCAGTCATCAGCTTCTATCGCCAGGGCGAATTCACGGACCTGTGCGCAGGCCCTCATCTGATGAGCACAAAGCCGGTCAAAGCCTTCAAACTGACCAGCCTTGCAGGTGCATACTGGAGAGGCAGCGAGAAAAACAAGATGCTGCAGAGAATCTACGGAACTGCATTCACAAAGAAAGCAGAGCTCGAAGAGTACCTCCACATGATCGAGGAAGCAAAGAAACGTGACCACAGAAAACTCGGAAAAGAGCTCGGCCTGTTTATGATGAGTGAGGACGGCCCGGGATTCCCGTTCTTCCTTCCAAAAGGAATGGATCTGAAAAATGCACTGATGGATTACTGGCGTGAAATCCACAGAAAAGCAGGATACGTAGAAATCTCCACACCGATCATCCTGAACCGTCGCCTGTGGGAGACCTCCGGTCATTGGGATCACTACAAAGAAAACATGTATACCACCGTCATCGACGATGAAGATTATGCAATCAAACCGATGAACTGCCCGGGCGGCGTTCTAGTTTACAAATCCGAGCCTCGTTCCTACCGTGATCTGCCGCTGCGTCTGGCAGAGGTTGGTCTGGTACATCGTCATGAGAAATCCGGCCAGCTGCACGGCCTGATGCGTGTACGCTGCTTCAACCAGGACGATGCCCATATCTTCATGACACCGGAGCAGATTAAAGATGAAATCAAAGGCGTTGCAAACCTGATTGACCAGGTTTACAAACTGTTCGGATTCAAATATCACGTAGAGCTGTCCACCCGTCCGGAAGACAGCATGGGAAGCGATGAGGACTGGGAGGTAGCAACCGAAGGCCTCCGCGGCGCACTCGATGACCTTGGCCTTGACTATGTAGTCAACGAAGGCGACGGCGCATTCTATGGCCCGAAGATCGACTTCCATCTGGAAGACTCCATCGGAAGAACGTGGCAGTGCGGTACTATCCAGCTTGACTTCCAGCTGCCGCAGAGATTCGAACTGGAATACACAGGAGCAGACGGCGAGAAACATCGTCCGATTATGATCCACCGTGTTGTTTACGGTTCTGTTGAGCGTTTCATCGGTATCCTGATCGAGCATTTTGCAGGTGCATTCCCAACCTGGCTTGCACCGGTACAGGTAAAGGTTCTGCCAATCTCCGACAAATACGCAGATTACGGCAAGAAGGTTCTGGACGCCCTTCACGAGGCAGGCATCCGCGCAGAGATGGATACCCGTTCCGAGAAGATCGGATATAAGATCCGTGAGGCACAGGGACAGAAGATTCCATACATGCTGATCGCCGGAGCAAAAGAGGAAGAGGCAGGTCTTGTATCTGTCAGAAGCCGTTTTGCAGGTGATGAAGGCCAGAGAAGCCTGGAGCAGTTTATCGCAGATATCAAAGAAGAAATCGCAGGCCGCGTTAACCGCCCGGTTACTGTTGAAACAAAAGAAAATAAATAATAAAGCATAAAAAATTACCTCTTGGAAATAATGGTTTCTATGCGGGCGAAACCGCAGAAAACTAAATTTCAGGAGGTAATTTATTATGCCAGCATTAAGTTGTTCCGCTATGACCTGTGTTTACAACCAGAACGAGCTCTGTTCCAAAGGAGATATCCGCGTAGGCGGAAGCGGAGCCAAAAGCTCCATGGAAACGTGCTGCGAGAGCTTCAAGGAGCGCGGTGAGGGCACGATGTCCAACTCCACCGGCTGCGGCTGTACGAAAATCGGTGTCGACTGCAAGGCGCAGAACTGTACCTTTAACGACAACTGTAAATGCGAAGCCGGAGATATCCATATCGCCGGAGACAGCGCATGCAGCTGCCAGGAAACCGAGTGCAGCTCCTTCCGCTGTAGCTGCGGGAGATAAATACGAAAAAATGCGAAAATCAGTATTGACAACAGGATGGGAGAGTGCTATACTGCAATAGTCTGAGAAAAAGAAAGTAGAGTATCCACTCTCACCCTAGCGCAAACACGCGACTACGGTCCAATATTGATCTTAAGTTCTCTTTGTGTAGAGATTTATGTACAATGTTAAGTGGATAGTCTGTCTATCCACTTTTCTTGCGTTATCAGTCAAATCCGGTCCGGTGAGCCGAGTTTGATTTCGTTACACCGCAAAAGCGGGAACACAGTCTTTTATAATGATGGAGGTGCACTACAATTAGCGAATTAATGATTAATGAGCAGATCAGAGACAGAGAAATTCGTCTGATCGGTCAGAACGGAGAACAGCTTGGAATTATGTCTGCCAGAGATGCGTACCTGAAAGCACAGGAAGCAGGTCTGGATCTTGTGAAAATTGCTCCGACAGCGAAACCGCCGGTTTGCAAAATTATCGACTACGGAAAGTACAGATATGAACTGGCCCGCAAGGAAAAAGAAGCAAAGAAAAACAGAAAACAATTGAAATCAAGGAAGTTCGCCTTTCTCCAAACATTGACACCAATGATCTTAATACCAAAGTAGGTGCAGCCCGCAAGTTCATTACAAAGGGAGACAAAGTAAAAGTAACACTTCGTTTCCGCGGCCGTGAGATGGCACATATGAACAGCAGCAAATACATCCTCGATGAATTTGCAGAGAGTCTGTCCGATATTGCAACGGTTGACAAAGCGCCGAAGGTGGAAGGCAGAAGCATGACCATGTTTTTGACGGCTAAACGTTAAAATACATTTGAATCAATATCAAGGAGGAAATTAAAATGCCAAAGGTAAAAACAAGCAGAGCAGCTGCAAAGCGTTTTAAAACAACAGGAACAGGAAAATTAGTAAGAAATAAAGCTTACAAGAGCCATATCTTAACCAAGAAATCTCAGAAGAGAAAAAGAAACCTGAGAAAACAGACTACTGTTGATGCAACAAACGTAAAGAACATGAAGAAAATCTTACCTTACATGTAATTTTTGCAAGGTAGAGTTACGCCCAACAGATCAAGGAGGAAAATAAGAAATGGCAAGAATTAAAGGCGGCATGAACGCTAAGAAAAACATAACAGAGTATTAAAACTGGCTAAAGGTTACAGAGGAGCCAGAAGCAAACAGTATAGAGTAGCAAAACAGTCCGTAATGCGCGCACTGACCAGCTCCTACGCAGGAAGAAAACAGAAAAAACGTCAGTTCCGTCAGCTGTGGATCGCTCGTATCAACGCAGCAGCAAGAATGAACGGTCTGTCCTACAGCAAATTTATGTATGGTCTGAAACTGGCAGGCGTTGAGCTGAACCGTAAAGTTCTGGCTGACATGGCAGTTAACGATGCAGAAGGATTTGCAACACTGGCTGAGCTTGCAAAAAGCAAAGTAGCATAAGTAAAAACATATTCTGTGTGAATATACGAAGAAGCTGTGAGAACCGGTAAGGGGATCGCAGCTTCTTTTGAAATATAGAAAAACATGAGGTGAATATGAAAAAAAGCAAAGTGGCAGTGGTTGCCTGTCCCGACTATGAGCCGGCGCACGTAAAGGAAAGCCTGCAAAAGGGATTGGAAGCAATTGGCGGCCTGGAATCTCTGATCGGAAAAGAAGAGAATATCTTATTAAAACCAAACCTCGTCCGCTCCGCAAAACGAGAACGCGCCGTCGTGACCGACCCGGAAGTTATGGATGCCCTGATCACGATTTTGCAGGAAAATGGCTATGAGAATATTTCCTGCGGCGATTCCTGCGGCCTTGGCACCCCGGAGGGCATTGCAAAGGAAGCCGGGCTGAAAGAGGTGCTGGAAAAACACAACGTTCCGCTGAAGGATTTCCTTACGAGCGAGCGCGTAGAAACCGCCGATGGCAAATTTCTGATGATTGCGAAAGATGCACTCGACTGCGACGCCCTCATCAGCGTCAGTAAAATGAAAACCCACGCGCTGGAACGCATCACCGGAGCTGTCAAGAACCAGTACGGCTGCATCAGCGGCGTCTACAAAAAACTCGGCCACACGCAGTATCCGAACGATGAGAGCTTCGCACACATGCTGATCGAGCTGAACCAGAAAGTCGCCCCGCGCCTCTATATCTGCGACGGAATCGTAGCAATGGAAGGCAATGGTCCGACTTCCGGCGATCCGGTTTCGATGGGAGTTCTTCTTATGTCCACCGATCCGATCGCGCTGGATACCGTGTTCTGCCATCTGGTGAACCTCGATCCGTCGTATGTGCCGACAAATCTCTACGGGGAAACGCTCGGCCTTGGAACGTGGCACGACGACCGCATCGAAATTGTGACAGCGGATGGCACCATATCCGAGGAAGAACTGAAAAGAAAGTACGGAAATCCAAACTTCAATGTCGACCGCCGCAAAGCCCGCAAAAAAGGAGCCCTCGATCTGCTCGAGATCCTCGGGGTCTTCCAGAGCCGCCCCTATATCATAGAAGAAAAATGTAAAAAATGCGGCGTCTGCGTCGAGAGCTGCCCGGTGGAAGGGAAAGCCGTCCGCTTTGATAACGGCCGCAGAAATCCGCCGGTCTACGATTATAAAAAGTGCATCCGCTGTTTCTGCTGTCAGGAAATGTGCCCGCATCAGGCAATCCAGGTAAAGAAACACCGTCTGCCGTGGGGAAAATAAGGGAGCTATTCTACAAAGTGACTGGAAAAGCAAAAAGAGAAGTGTTATACTTGAAACCGGACAAAATTTAGTACAGGAGGAACAACACCATGGAATTAGAAACTTTAAGAAGTGATATGATAGCAGCAATGAAAGCCAAAGACAAAGCGAGAAAAGAGGCCATCTCTTCCCTGATCTCCGCAGCAAAGAAAGTAGCCATCGACGAGGGCTGCCGCGATGACATCAAACCGGAGCTGGTAGACCGCGTCATCTTAAAAGAGCTGAAGACCGTAAAAGAGCAGATCGATACCTGTCCGGCATCCCGTGAGGACTTAAAAGCAGAGTATCAGTTCCGCTATGACGTCATCAGCGAGTATGCACCGAAACAGATGAGTGCAGACGAAGTCAAAGCCTACATCCAGGAGAAATTCGCAGACGTTCTGGCAACCAAGAACAAAGGTGCCATCATGAAGGCTGTTATGGCAGATATGAAAGGTAAAGCAGACGGAAAAGTCATCAACCAGACCGTTGCAGAACTGTGCAAATGAATATCATCAACATCGAACACATCAGCAAACTGTTCGGCGATAAACTGATTTTTGACGATGCTTCCTTCGGCCTGCAGGAGGGCGACAAGGTCGGCATCGTCGGAATCAACGGAACCGGAAAATCCACGCTGCTGCGCATGGCAGCAGGAGAAGAGACCCCGGATTCCGGCCAGATTATCCGCCAGAACAACCTCAAAATGGCCTATCTTCCGCAGACACCGGAATTTCCAAAGGATGCCACCGTGCTGTCCTACGCCCTTTCCGGTGATGAGGAGGACTGGCAGGTGCAGAGCAACCTTGTACAGCTCGGTATCACCGAATACGACGCAAAACTCGACACCCTCTCGGGCGGCCAGCGCCGCAAGGTTGCCCTGGCAAAAGTGCTTGCGTCCGATTTTGACGTCCTGATCCTCGACGAGCCGACAAACCATCTCGACAATGCGATGCTCTTCTGGCTCGAGGATTACCTGAAAAATTACCGCGGAACCGTCTTTATGGTCACCCATGACCGTTATTTCCTGGATAAAGTGTCGAACCGCATCCTCGAAATCAGCCACGGAAAAATGTACAGCTACGATTCCAACTATTCCCGTTTTCTGGAACTGAAAGCTGAGCGCGAGGAGATGGAACTCGCCTCTGAACGGAAACGCCAGAGCATCCTGCGCATGGAACTCGAATGGGCGAAACGCGGCTGCCGCGCAAGAAGCACAAAACAGCGCGCCAGACTCGAACGTCTCGAAGTACTCAAAAATGGCACGGCACCGACCGCAGACGCTGTCGTGGAGATGGATGCTGTCGAGACCCGCATGGGAAAGAAAACGATTGAATTCCATAACGTCAGCAAAGCCTTTGGCGATAAAACGCTGATGAAAGATTTCGAATATATCTTCCTGCGGAACCAGAGTGTCGGCATCATTGGCCCGAACGGCTGCGGAAAATCCACAATGCTGCGGATGATCACCGGAGAAGTCCTGCCGGATGCGGGAACCATCGAAATCGGCGACACGATCCGCATCGGCTATCTGGCACAGGAAGAGCCGGACATGGATACGAATCAGCGCGTGATCGACTACGTGAAAGATATCGCTGAGTATGTCCAGACCCGTGACGGCCGCATCAGCGCATCGCAGATGCTTGAACGCTTCCTGTTCACACCGGATATGCAGTACACCCCGATTTCCAAACTCTCCGGAGGCGAAAAACGGAGACTGTATCTCTTATCCGTCCTGGTGAGCGGCGCCAATGTTCTGATCCTCGACGAGCCGTCCAACAACGTTGATATCCCGACCCTGACCGTGCTTGAGGATTTCCTGAACACGTTCGTCGGCATCGTCATCACCGTTTCCCACGACCGCTATTTTCTGGATAACGTCGTGGACCGCATCTTCGAATTCGACGGAAACGGAAATCTTCTGCAGTACGAGGGCGGCTACACCGATTACCTCGAAGCAAAAGAACGCCGTTTCGGCGGAAGTGCGGAAGAAACGGCAAAAGCAGCGCCGTCCAAAACGTCCGCGGACGAACCTGCAAAGTCAAAGAACAATGACTGGAAGCAGAACCGTCCGACCCGCCTGAAATTTACGTTCAAAGAACAGCGCGAGTACGAGACCATCGATGACGATATCGCCGTACTCGAGGAAAAGATTGCATCGCTTGACGATCAGATGCTCAAAAACGCCACCAACTCTGCAAAGCTCGCCGAACTGATGGCGGAAAAAGAGAAGACCGAAGCTGCTCTGGAAGAAAAAACCGAGAGATGGGTTTATCTCACAGACCTCGCAGAACAGTTTGAGGCGCAGAATCAGAATAAAAGAAGCAAAGGAACTGTCCGCAGAAGAGAAAAAAATATGCGGGCCGTTCCTCTTTTTTTATCGAGAAATTCGACGCGGAATTACCAGAAGTTGTAAAAAACTTGTAATTTTTCCCTGAACACCCACAGAAAATCTGGACAGAATGCCCAATCGGTGTTATAATTCAAACACTGGACATAGTGGCATTGCCATGCCCTTATCCGGGTTTTTCGAAGCGCGGAGGCAACCGAAACCCGGCAGAACACCAACCTGAGAAAAGCCAAAGTAATTTTTGGTCATCATTTTTTAAGGAGGATAAAATCAAATGGCTAGAAAGATGAAAACCATGGATGGTAACCAGGCTGCAGCACATGCGTCTTATGCGTATACCGACGTAGCAGCTATTTACCCAATTACCCCTTCATCCGTTATGGCGGAGCATACCGATGAGTGGGCAACCCAGGGAAGAAAGAACATTTTCGGACAGGAAGTTCAGGTAACTGAGATGCAGTCTGAGGCAGGAGCAGCAGGTGCAGTACACGGATCACTGGCAGCCGGAGCTCTTACTACAACCTACACCGCATCCCAGGGACTTCTTCTGATGATCCCGAACCTTTATAAAATTGCCGGCGAGCAGCTCCCGGGCGTATTCAACGTATCCGCTCGTGCCCTTGCAAGCCACGCACTTTCCATCTTCGGAGATCATTCAGACGTTTACGCCTGTCGTCAGACCGGAGTCGCAATGCTCTGCGAATCCAGCGTACAGGAGGTTATGGACCTGACACCGGTTGCACACTGTGCAGCACTGAAAGGCAAAGTTCCATTTATCAACTTCTTCGACGGATTCCGTACCTCCCACGAGATTCAGAAAATCGAGACATGGGATTACGAAGATCTGAAAGACATGGTAGATATGGATGCAGTAGATGCATTCCGTAAACATGCCCTGAACCCGAACCATCCGTGCCAGAGAGGATCCGCACAGAACCCGGATATCTTCTTCCAGGCAAGAGAAGCATGTAACCCGTACTATGATGCTCTTCCGGCAATCGTACAGGAGTACATGGACAAAGTAAACGAGAAAATCGGAACCGATTACAAACTGTTCAACTATTATGGAGCAGCAGACGCTGAGCACGTAATCATCGCTATGGGTTCTGTCTGCGATACCATCGAGGAGACCATCGATTACCTCGTAGCAGCAGGCAAGAAAGTCGGCGTTGTAAAGGTACGTCTGTACCGTCCGTTCTCCGCAGAAGCACTCATCAATGCAATTCCGGAGACTGTAAAACAGATTTCCGTTCTGGACAGAACAAAAGAGCCGGGATCTCTTGGCGAGCCTCTGTACCTGGACGTAGTAGCAGCATTAAAAGGCAGCAGATTCGAGAGCACACCGGTATTCACAGGTCGTTACGGACTTGGTTCCAAGGACACCACACCGGCTCAGATCGTTGCTGTATATGAAAATACAGAGAAACAGAGATTTACCATTGGTATCGTAGACGATGTTACCAATCTGTCTCTGCCGGTTGGCGCTCCTCTGGTAACAACTCCGGAAGGAACCATCAACTGCAAATTCTGGGGACTTGGCGCAGACGGTACCGTAGGTGCAAACAAGAACTCCATCAAGATCATCGGTGACAACACAGACATGTACGCACAGGCTTACTTCGACTATGACTCCAAAAAGTCCGGCGGTGTAACCATGTCTCACCTGCGTTTCGGAAAGAAACCGATCAAATCTACATACCTGATCCACAAAGCAAACTTTGTTGCATGCCACAATCCTTCCTATGTGAACAAATATCACATGGTAGAAGAGCTGGTAGACGGAGGAACCTTCCTTCTGAACTGTCCATGGGATGAAGCAGGACTGGAAGAGCATCTGCCAGGTCAGGTAAAAGCATTCATCGCAAACCATAACATCAAATTCTATGTGATCGACGGCGTTAAGATCGGTATCGAGACCGGCATGGGACCGACCCGTATCAACACCATTCTTCAGTCTGCATTCTTCAAGCTTGCGAAGATCATTCCGGAAGAAAAAGCCATCGAACTCATGAAAGCAGCAGCAAAAGCTACCTATGGCCGTAAAGGTGATGATGTCGTAGCAAAGAACTGGGCAGCTATCGATGAGGGTGCAAAACAGATCAAAGAAGTTGCAGTTCCGGAAAGCTGGAAAAATGCAGAAGACGAAGGTTTGACCACAACTCATGCAGAGAGCGGCCGCGCTGACGCTGTTAAATTCGTAAATACCATCCAGGCAAAAGTAACTTCCCAGGAAGGAAACAACCTGCCTGTATCCGCATTTGCAGACTACGTAGACGGAACAACTCCGTCCGGCACATCCGCATACGAGAAACGTGGTATCGCCGTAAACGTACCTGTATGGAATCCGGAAAACTGTATCCAGTGTAACAGATGTTCCTTCGTCTGCCCACACGCTGTTATCCGTCCGGTTGCCATGACCGCAGAAGAAGCAGCAGCAGCTCCGGAAGGCATCCAGACCATGCCGATGACCGGTATGCCGGACTACACCTTCACAATGGCTATTTCCCAGCTTGACTGTACCGGATGTGGTTCCTGTGCAAACGTATGCCCGGGCAAGAAGGGTGTGAAAGCGCTGGCTATGGAAAGCCTTGCAGCACACGAAGCAGAGCAGAAATACTTCGACTATGCAGCAGCTCTCCCGGAGAAGACCGACGTTGTAGCAAAATTCAAAGAAAATACCGTAAAGGGCAGCCAGTTCAAGAAACCGCTGCTTGAGTTCTCCGGCGCATGCGCAGGCTGCGGCGAGACTCCTTACGCAAAACTGATCACCCAGCTGTTCGGTGACAGAATGTACATCGCAAACGCAACAGGATGCTCTTCTATCTGGGGCAACTCCTCACCGTCCACTCCTTACACCGTAAACGAGAAAGGACAGGGCCCGGCATGGTCCAACTCCCTGTTCGAGGACAACGCAGAGTTCGGTTATGGTATGCTTCTTGCTCAGAAAGCAATCCGCGGCGGCCTGAAAGCCAAAGTTGAAGCTGTTATGAACTCTGAGAAAGCTCCGGAAGAAGTAAAAGCAGCATGCAAAGAGTATCTGGATACCTTTGACTGCGGCGCTACCAACGGAACTGCAACCGAGAAACTTGTAGAAGCAATCAAAGACGCTGACTGCGACGTTTGCAGAGACATCGTTAAGAACAAAGACTTCCTCGCTAAGAAATCCCAGTGGATCTTCGGTGGCGACGGATGGGCTTACGATATCGGATTCGGCGGCGTAGACCACGTACTTGCCAGCGGAAAAGATATCAACGTAATGGTATTCGATACAGAGGTTTACTCCAACACAGGCGGACAGTCCTCCAAAGCTACTCCGACCGGTGCAGTTGCACAGTTCGCAGCAGGCGGTAAAGAAACCAAGAAGAAAGATATGGCAAGCATCGCAATGAGCTATGGCTATGTATACGTAGCACAGATCGCTATGGGCGCTGATTACAATCAGGCAGTCAAAGCAATCGCAGAGGCAGAGGCATATCCGGGACCGTCCCTCATTATCGCTTACGCTCCATGTATCAACCATGGTATCAAGAAAGGTATGAGCAAAGCACAGACCGAGGAGCAGCTCGCTGTTCAGACCGGATACTGGCATTGCTTCCGCTTCAACCCGGCACTCGCTGCAGAAGGCAAGAGCGCATTCACACTGGATTCCAAGGCTCCGTCAGGAGATTATCAGGAATTCCTGAATGGCGAGGTACGTTACAACTCTCTGAAACGTGCAAACCCGGCGAAAGCAGAAAGACTGTTCGGCAAGAACGAGCAGGAAGCAAAAGACCGTTACACTTACCTGAACAAACTCGTAAAACTGTACGGCGCAGAAGAAGAGTAATTCTTTTTCCTTAAAAAGAATTTGAAAAAGGAGAGAAGTCATACTTGAGAGAGTATGGCTTCTTTCTTTTTGGGAGAAAAAATGAATTAGCGACATTTGGCAATAGTTTTGTATCGTTTGTCAACATTTTTATCCCGGAAAATGTTGACAAACGATACATTTTTGCGCAAGAAGGCTTTGAGATATGGTATAATGTGCGTATCACGATATAATGAGCGTTAGCGAGAGGAATTTTATTATGTTGAAAATATATCTTGGAGAAATGAAAGGTGCAATCTATCATCCGCCAACCTATTTTGATAATTGTTATGAAGATGAATGGCTGACCACGCCACTGGCAAAAGAAATGATCCGCGATGTGGATCGCTCGGAGGTAATCAGTGCGCATCTGATTGACAGCCCGGTGCTTGGTCCGATTCCACCGAAAGATTTATCCGGAGGAATCAAAACGTTGCTGCTGATGGCATACGATACAGACGGAAAGATCTTTAATGCCTCCGTATGTGGAGATAATTGTGCAAAATGGATTTTAAAATTAGGAGAGCAAAAGGATCTGACGATTAATCTGCGTCATGTGATGCGGTTTGGCAAAGATCCTTTTGAAATCCTGATTTTAAATACAGGGACTATTGTGCGGAATATGTCCGAATTTGTAGATGTTGCCGAGGCTTATGTATAGGTGGATGTATGAAGGGAAAGAAAAGAGTTATTATTCAAAATAACAGAGTTCATTATGAATTTGTGATAAAGCGTAATATTACAATCATCCAGGGGGATAGTGCATCAGGAAAAACAACACTGGTAAATATGATCCGGCAGGCAGAAAATTTAGGGGAGTCCAGCGGAATCAACGTTTCCTGTGAAGTACCGTGCAGAGTGCTGGAAGGTGTTAATTGGAAAATTATTTTGGAAAACAGCCGGGAAAGCATCTTTTTCATAGACGAGGAGAATTATTTTATAAAAACAGAAGAATTTGCTTCTGCCATACGGGGTTCAGAAAACTATTTTGTATTGATTACGAGAGAAAACTTATATAATTTGCCGTATAGTGTAGAAGAGATTTATGGATTGCATGTTTCCGGAAAATACAGAGATACCAGAAAAATATATCAGAAAATGTATCAGATCTATCCCAAAACAGCACGGCTTCCTGTTAGAGTACAAAAAATAATTACGGAAGATTCCAATTCTGGGTATCAATTTTTTGAAAATGTATGTGCAGAAAGGAATATTACATGTGAAAGCGCTGGTGGAAAAACAAAAATACCGGAAATGATCGGCAAGGCAGGAACAGAAGAAACCTGTATTATTGCGGACGGTGCTGCAATTGGAGCAGAAATGAATCTTCTCAGCAATAAAATAGAGGAAAAACAGAACGTACATTTATATTTACCGGAGTCTTTTGAATGGCTGATTTTAAATTCAGATCTTTTACAGGACAAAGAGGTTCGTAAAATTCTGGAAAATCCAGAAGATTATATCGACAGCACAGAGTTTTTTAGCTGGGAACAATATTTTACAAAATTGCTGATTCAGAAAACAGAAGGAACATATTTGCAGTATAAAAAAGCAAAATTAAATCCATCTTATTGCAGGATAAAAATAAAACAAAATACTGGAGAGTATACAAGGGATTCAGTGGAAAATAAAATCCTTAAAATAGCAAAAATAATGAAAGAATAGAGAGAAGAACATGAACTATACAATTTATGACTATCTCGGCCTGTTTTTCTTTTACGCCTTCCTTGGATGGCTTCTGGAAACTTCTGTGGCCGCGATCCGGAAAAAACATATGGTAAACAGAGGATTCTTAAATGGTCCGCTCTGCGCCATCTATGGAATCACAGCTGTCTTTATGACACGTTATCTGTATGAACTGCAGTCAAGCCCCGTCTTTTTGTTCCTTGGCTGTATGATTATCGCTACCGCAGTCGAGTGGCTGGCCGGTCACGCACTGGAACGCATTGGCCATGGCAAATGGTGGGACTATTCCAATAAAAAATGGAACATGGACGGCTATATCTGCCTTCAGTATTCTGTACTATGGGGAATTTTAGGACTGCTTGCCATGAAAATCGGCAATCGCCTCTGCTTTACAGTTCTTCATTCAATTCCGGCCGGTTTCCTGCATATCACATCCTGGATTCTCTTTGGTATATTGATCGTAGATGCCGTCGGTTCCTATGCTGTTCTGCACCACATCACGAAAAAAATGCCGCGGATCAGCGCTATGAACGATCAGATCGACGCCTTCACCAGACGCCTTTCTGTCCGTGTTTACCGCTATCTGGAGCGTCGTGTGGAACGTGCCTATCCGGCCGTACAGCCAGTTTCGGAGAAAAAAGAGAAAACAGAAACCGGCGTATTTGCCGAAGGATGCAGCTTTTACAAAATCGTTCTTCTCTTCATCATCGGCGCATTTTTGGGCGATATTACAGAAACCATATTCTGTCGCATCACCGCCGGTGTCTGGATGAGCCGCAGTAGCCTTGTATGGGGCCCGTTCAGCATCGTCTGGGGCCTGGCCATCGCCCTCGCTACCTGGTTCCTCTACAACTACCGCGACCGCTCCGATGGATTCCTGTTTGCCTTTGGTACCTTCCTCGGCGGAGCCTACGAATACATCTGCAGTGTGTTCACCGAAATCGTATTCGGAAAAGTCTTCTGGGACTACAGCGACATTCCCTTCAACCTCGGAGGCCGTATCAACCTCCTGTACTGTTTCTTCTGGGGAATAGCCGCCGTCGTCTGGCTCAAAAATTCTATCCTGTCATTTCGCGCTGGATTGAAAAAATCCCGATGAAATTCGGAAAAATCATCACTTGGATCCTGATTGTGTTCATGGTGGCCAACATACTCGTATCTACCCTTGCTCTCGCCCGATACGACGAACGCGCCCACCAAAAGCCCGCTGCTAATGCCATCGAGCAGACCATAGATGCCCATTTCCCGGACGCCCGAATGGAAAAAATCTACCCCAATGCCAAAGCGATTAACTAGAATGTGTTAAAAAACAATTCCGTAGTCTGCACGCCCCAATTACAGACTACGAAAAGCCCTCTCCCTCCGTCATGCAAAGTCAGGCCCCGTTTCGACAGCTTTGGTCTGCGCGGTCCGTTACCCCCAAAGAAAACCTTTGGCAACCCACCAAAAGTATGATATAATGTCACATAGATATTTTGGGGATACCATATCCTCTAAGAGCGAAGAAAGGACTCAACCACAAATGACAGTAGACAACAGCTTCACAATGAAGAAATTTCAGAGCATGGAAATCATCTATGTCACATTTTCCCAGATCACGAAACTCCCATACGTAGAGTGCGATCCGGAAACCTTTGATGATCAGGTATACATGTTTACCGAAGAAGAAGCAGCTAAAGAATTTGCAAAATCCTATGTAGAGAAGAATACCCCGCTGCTTACCGTAAAAGTACTGCGCAAGCAGATGCCGAACTTCTATATGGGCCTCTACGCAGAAGGTGTCAACATGGTCATCTTCCACGAAGGCGATCAGACCCGCCGCATCGAGCTGGAGCAGATCTTCCCGAAACCAGACATGGAGAAAATGAACAAACAGCACCTCCCGGTTCTGAACCCGGGCGTACAGCTCACCGTCGTATACTTTCTGCAGGAACTCAGAAAACCAAATCAGAGAAGAGACGATGCCGAGCGCATGCAGCACCTGCGTGAACTCGAAGAAGAAATGCTTGTCAACCTGATGCGAAGCAAATTCATCCTTGCCATCGACATCTCCCAGGTACAGGGCGAATTCGATCCGGCCAACCCGGGACCAGACGTGCGCATCCCGTACATCAAAAACCAGAACGAAGACATCTTCCAGCCGCTGTTTTCCGATATTGGTGAATTCCAGAAATTCCGTCCGGATCCGCAGGCAAAACTCCGTCTGGCAGCCATCCCGTTCCAGCACCTTCTGCCGTACCTGATGAAACAGGCCAAAGGCTTCGTCATCAACCCGTCCGGCTTCAACCTTCTGTTGACCAGAGAACAGCTCCAGAGAATCATGGGAGCCCAGGCACAGAGCGTCCGCCCGAACCTTGAGGCAATGATGGCACAGGCCGCTGCAGCACAGGCACAGAAAAATGCACAGAACAACGCTGTAAACGACGAAGTAAAAGAACACGTCGACGAGACAGAGAACACCGCAGCAGAAACCGACAACGAAGAATAAAACCGACAGGGCCGCAGAAAATCCCAGCAAACGGGCACTGCGGTCCGTTTTTGACTGCATAAAACCGGAAATAATAAAGAAAAACAAGAAAGGATATACAAAAATGAACGCAGAACATTGCAAAGCCTATACCCTGCTGCAGGAACAGCAGATTGACGATATCCATGCACACGGCTACCTCCTCCGCCACAACAAGAGCGGTGCCCGCGTGCTCCTTCTCGAAAACGAAGATGACAACAAAGTCTTCAACATCGCGTTCCGTACCCCGCCGGCCGACAGCACCGGCGTAGCCCACATCCTCGAGCACAGCGTCCTCTGCGGCTCCCGCGAATTCCCGTTAAAGGATCCCTTCGTAGAACTCGTCAAAGGATCCCTGAACACGTTCTTAAATGCTATGACCTACCCGGATAAAACCATGTACCCGGTAGCCAGCACCAACGATGCCGACTTCCAGAACCTGATGCATGTCTACATGGACGCCGTATTCTACCCAAACATTTACAAACACGACGAAATCTTCCGTCAGGAAGGCTGGAGCTATCATCTGGAAAGTGAAGACGGCCCGCTGACCTACAACGGTGTTGTATACAACGAGATGAAAGGAGCCTTCTCCTCCGCAGACGATGTCCTGGAGCGTGAAACCTTCAACACCCTGTTCCCGGACACTCCGTACGGCGTAGAATCCGGCGGAGATCCGTCCTGCATCCCGAACCTGACCTACGAAAACTTCCTGAATTTCCATCAGACCTATTACCATCCGTCCAACAGCTATATCTACCTGTACGGAAACATGGATATGGAAGAAAAACTGGCATGGATGGATGAAAAATACCTGTCCCATTTTGATGCAAAAGAAGTAAAATCCGAAATTCCGTATCAGAAACCATTTGCAGAGACCCTCGATATTGTACACGAGTACCCGGTACTCGATGGCGATCCGCTTGAAAACAATGCGTACCTGTCCTACAACATGGTCATCGGCAGCGGTCTGGATGTAAAATTAAACGTGGCATTTTCTGTTCTGGAGTATGCACTCCTTGACACACCGGGAGCCCCGGTCAAACAGGCACTCCTTGACGCACACATCGGAAAAGATGTTTACGGCTCCTACGAGGACGGCATCCTGCAGCCATTCTTCTCCATCGTAGCCAAGAACGCCGATGAAAATGAGAAAGAAAAATTCCTGTCCATCATCCGCGGCACCCTCGAGGATATCGTGAAAAACGGCATGGATCAGAAAGCCATCGAGGCAGGCATCAACTATTTCGAATTCCGTTTCCGTGAGGCGGACTTCTCCAGTTTCCCGAAGGGCCTGATGTACGGCATTGACGTCTTCGACAGCTGGCTGTACGACGAGAACAAACCGTTCGCCTACCTGCAGCAGCTTGCGATCTACGATGAGCTGAAAAAACTGGCAAAAGAAGGCTATTTCGAAGACCTGATCCAGACGTATCTGCTGGACAACACCCATGCCTCCATCGTGACCCTCATTCCAAAGACCGGTCTTGCCGCAGAAAATGATGCAAAGACCGCAGAAAAACTGCAGAAATACAAAGAGAGCCTGTCAAAAGAAGAGATCGAGAAAATCATTGCTGACACCAAAGAGCTGGCAGCATATCAGGAAGAAGAGGAGAGCGAGGAAGCACTCGAGACGATTCCGCTCCTGAAACGAAGCGATATCAAACGTGAGTCTGTCAAACTTTACAATGACGAGCATGAAGTCGATGGAACGACGGTTCTTCATCACAACGTATTCACGAACGGCATCGGTTACTTAAGCTTGCTGTTTGATACGAAAAATGTGCCGAACGATCTGATCCCGTACATGGGCGTATTAAAATCCGTTCTCGGCTATGTGGACACCGAACACTACACCTACGGCGAACTGTTCAACGAGATCAATGCACAGACCGGCGGCATCAACTGCGGACTGCAGGTATTCCGCATTCCGGAAAATGATGACGACTGCCGCAGAATGTTCGGCATCCGCGCGAAATTCCTGTACGACAAACTGGATTTCGTCATGAAAATGATCGAGGAAATCCTGAATACCTCCCGCCTGGATGACGAGAAACGTCTTCACGAGATCATCTCCAGCATGAAATCCGGCCTGCAGAACCGCCTGTCTTCCGCCGGAAATGCAACGGCTGTGATGCGTGCAGCTTCCTATTACTCCCCGATGAGCAATTTCCAGGACCGCATCGCAGGCATCGGCTTCTGCCAGCTCTTAAAAGATCTGGACGAGAACTTCGATGAGAAAAAAGCAGAACTGATTAAAAATCTGCAGATCCTGATGAAATACATCTTCCGCAAAGAGAATCTGACCGTCTCCTATACCGCAGACGAGACAGGCTACGCACCGCTGGAAGAAAAAATCGCAGCATTCAAAGAGAATCTGTACACCGACGAAGTGGAGCCGGGCAGCATTGTGTATGACTTTGAACAGAAAAACGAAGCCTTCCAGACCTCCGGCCAGGTACAGTACGTGGCACTCTGTGGAAACTTCGAGCGCGAAGGCTACGACTACACAGGAGCCCTGCGCATCCTGCGTGTCATGCTGAGCTATGACTATCTGTGGATCAACATCCGTGTCAAAGGCGGCGCTTACGGCTGCGGCGGAGCTTTCGGAAGAGGCGGAAACGCGTGCATTTCTTCCTACCGTGACCCGAACGTCGGAAGAACCCTTGAAGTATACCGCGGTATCGGCGATTACGTGCGCAATTTCGAAGCAGACGAGCGCCAGATGACCAAATACATCATCGGAACGATCAGCGAACTCGACGTCCCGATGAACCCGTCCGCAAAAGGCCAGACCTCCGAGAGCGCATGGTTCAACGGCATCACCGAAGCAGACTTCCAGCAGGAGAGAGATCAGATCCTCGATGCAACCCTGGATGACATTCATGCACTGGCAGACCTTGTAGATGCAGCCTTAAAACAGAACAACATCTGCGTTGTCGGAAGCGAAGCAGCCATTCAGAAAGAGAAAGAACTGTTTAAGAACGTAGAGAACTTATAAATGAGGAGAAGAGACAGCAATGGAAAACAATGCAAATTATAAATCCGGCTTTGTAGCCCTGATCGGCCGTCCGAACGTGGGAAAATCCACGCTGATGAACCACCTGATCGGACAGAAGATTGCGATTACATCCAAGAAACCGCAGACCACCCGCAACCGCATCCAGACCGTTTATACGTGTGACGAGGGACAGATCGTGTTCCTCGACACACCGGGTATCCACAAGGCGAAAAATAAGCTCGGCGAGTACATGGTCGATGTAGCCGAGAAAACGTTAAAAGAAGTCGATGTGATTCTCTGGCTGGTAGAGCCGAGCAACTTCATCGGAGCAGGAGAGCGCCATATCGCAGAGATCCTGGAGAAAGTCAATGCGCCGGTCCTCCTCATTATCAACAAGACCGATACCGTGGAGAAAGACAAAATCCTGGAATTCATCGATACGTACCGCAAGCTGTTCCAGTTTGCCGAGATCATTCCGTGCTCGGCACTCCGCCATCAGAACACCGATGACATCATTCCGAGCATCTTCAAATATCTGCCGTACGGCCCGCAGTTCTACGATGAGGACACCATCACCGATCAGCCGATGCGCCAGATCGTGGCTGAGATCATCCGCGAGAAAGCACTGTACGCCTTAAACGAAGAGATCCCGCACGGCATCGCCGTTGTGATCGACCAGATGAAAGACCGCCCGAACGGAAAAATCGTTGATATTGATGCGACCATCATCTGCGAGCGCGATTCCCACAAGGGCATCATCATCGGAAAACAGGGCGCGATGCTCAAGAAGATCGGAAGCAACGCGCGGTATGAGCTGGAGCAGATGCTGGAGCAGAAAGTCAACCTGAAGCTCTGGGTCAAAGTCAAAAAAGACTGGCGCGACAGCGATTTCCTCGTGAAGAACTTCGGATATGATAAAAAGAAACTCGATTTATAATATTGCATTATAATAAGGAAGAAACATGCGAGAACCAATCAATGTAAGCGGAATGGTATTATCCGCCTCCCCGGTCGGAGAGTATGACAAGCGCGTCGTGATCCTGACCCGGGAGCTCGGCAAAATCACCGCCTTCGCGCGCGGCGCCCGCCGCATGAAAAGCCCGCTGATGGCCGTCTCAAATCCGTTCGTCTTCGGCGAGTTTCAGGTTTACGAGGGCCGTGACAGCTACACCCTCTCCGGCGCAAACATTAAAGAATACTTCCTCGACCTGGCGCAGATGCAGCCCGGCGTTTATTACGGCTTTTATTTTCTGGAACTGGCCGAATATTTCGGCCAGGAAGGAAACGATGAAACCCAGATGCTGAACCTTCTGTACGTGACGATGAACGCCATCCGCCGCGGAAAACAGGACCTCCGCCTGATCCGGTGCATCTTCGAACTGCGGACGATCACAATCAGCGGAGAAGCACCGCAGATGTTCTCCTGCATGGAGTGCGGCACGAAAGAGAATCTGACCGTTTTCTCCCTGCGCGACAGCGCCATCTACTGCCCAAACTGTGGAAAAACCATCAGAGATCCATGGCCGCTGCAGCCGGGCACCGTGCTGGCATGCCGCTATATCATTGCGGCACCGCTCGCGAAGCTGTATGGTTTTACCGTAAATGAAGAGATCCTGGACGAACTGGAACGATTGCTGCGTGCATATCTCCATCGCTATGTCGAAAAGAAGATGAAAACATTACAGATTCTGGATGTGATGAAATAATATAAAATGTAATAATTTGCAAAAATGTGAAATAATTATGTCCAAAAGTGTGTCCACACCTTTACAAATAAGTAGAAATGGGATAGAATATTTGGAATAAAGAAAAAATGGTTCTGTATTCGTCACAGAAGATATTGCAAATGCATAGTACCAGAAAAAATGAGAAGGTTTTAGTGAAAATGGTAATATAAAAGCTAGAAAAACTATGCGAAACAAGAGAATGTTACGAGTACGGCGAAAAAAATACGACAGGGGAGAAAGGTATGTACAAAAAATCATCCACAGGATGGCTGAAGCATCTGGATTTTATGGTTCTTGATATTATCTGTCTTCAGCTGGCTTTCGTCATGGGTTATTTCTTAAGACATCACAGTTTTAAGCCATATGGAAGCCCAATTTACCGAAATGAGGCTATCGTATTCGCTCTGATCCAGCTGATGATCATGTTTTTTGACGATTCCTTCAAAAACGTCATGAAGCGCGGATACCTCGTGGAAATCGGAATGACTGTAAAAAATATGGTATACATCATCGTTCTTGGTGTATTCTACCTGTTCCTGATTCAGGAGGGAGATCAGTTCTCCAGAGCAACCATTATGCTGACCGGTGCTCTGTACGGAATGCTTTCCTATCTGATGCGCATCGGATGGAAGGCTGTGGTAAAGAAACGCAGCAGCGGGGAACACAGCGGCCGTTCGCTTCTGATCATCACGACCGAAAAACAGTCACAGTCCGTTGTAAAGAGCATGCTGGATTTCGATTACATCGGCGTTCGTCCGACTGGCGTTGTTCTCGTAGACCAGGACAGAACCGGACACAAAATCCACGGCGTACCGGTGGTATCGAACCTTGCAGATGCAGCTGAGTATGTCTGCCGTGAGTGGTTCGACGAAGTGCTGATCGTTCTGCCGGAAGGCAGAGAAATCCCGCAGAAAGTATTCGACGCATTCGCCGAGATGGGCATTACGATCCACGTAAAAATTGCGGACGTGAACGAAATGCAGGGAAAAAATCAGACTGTAGAGCGCATGGGCAACTATACCGTGGTCACCACCTGCATCAATATGGCAAGCGCAGGACAGCTTGTGCTGAAACGAATCATGGACATCTGCGGCGGTCTTGCCGGATGTATTCTGACCGGAATCATCTTCCTGTTCGTTGCCCCTGCGATTTATATCAAGTCTCCGGGCCCGATCTTCTTCTCACAGTACCGTGTCGGAAAGAACGGAAGAAAATTCAAAATTTACAAGTTCCGTAGCATGTACATGGATGCGGAAGAGCGGAAAAAAGAACTGATGAAACAGAACCGCGTCAGCGATGGTCTGATGTTCAAAATGGAGAATGACCCGCGTGTCATCGGAAGCGAAAAAGGACCAGGCAAAGGAATCGGAAACTTTATCCGCAAAACCTCGCTGGATGAATTCCCGCAGTTCTTCAATGTGTTAAAAGGCGACATGAGCCTTGTAGGAACCCGTCCGCCGACAGTGGATGAGTGGGAGAAATATGAGCTCCATCACAGAGCAAGACTGGCAATCAAGCCGGGACTGACTGGTATGTGGCAGGTAAGCGGACGAAGCGAGATTACAGATTTTGAAGAGGTTGTAAAACTGGATACGAAGTACATTTCAGAATGGTCCTTTATGCTGGATATTAAGATTTTGTTTAAAACTGTACTGATTGTATTAGGCCAGAAAGGTTCTATGTAAAAAAAATGAAAAATGGAGATATATTGTAGTTTTGGGAGTAGTGTGGTAAAATAAAGGTAAATTTTAAGAAAAATTTATGAATGGAAGCGCAAAGAAGTCCTGATGACGGCGAAAAGGAAAAAGGCTTCCTTTGACAGGTAGTCCAAATAATGTTAATTATTTGGACCTTTTTATGTGAACTTCCTGAAATATTAACTCTCGTTTCGACATGTTCTTGCTTTAAGCCAGTTGTAGCATACTTTAAAAGGAATTTTATGAGAGTTAATTTTATAGGAAGTTCACATATATACTACCACAAAAGTAATTATCTTTCACTGACAACTATCCTAACACACAGGGGATTGAAAAAGTCATAAAGTTATGGTATAATCGAAAACAAAAGTTCATGAAAAATGAAAGAAGGAAGTATATGAACAACTCAAAACAAGATATATTGAACAACCTGATAAAAGAACCCTTCATCAATCAGCGTATCCTTGCCGCACAGACCGGCCATTCGCTTGGAATCGTCAATCGTTCGATCAAGGAACTGATTTCAGAAGGTTACCTGGATGAAGAGATCCGTCCGACGGAAAAGACACTGCGTGAGGCAAAAGAGAAAGCGCCGAAAAACGCCATTATCCTTGCCGCCGGATTTGGTATGCGGATGGTTCCGATTAATACAGAGACACCGAAAGGACTTCTGGAAATCAAGGGAGAGCGGCTGATAGAGCGCACAATCCGTCAGCTTCATGAAGTCGGCATTACAGAGATTTACGTCGTTGTCGGATTTATGAAAGAGCAGTATGAATATCTGATCGATGAATACGGCGTAGAATTGATCGTCGCTCCGGACTATGTGTCGAAAAACAATCTGCATTCCCTGAAAACGGCGGCAGCCCATTTATCAAACAGCTACATCATTCCCTGTGATATCTGGTGTGAAAAGAATCCATACAGCAGAAACGAATTATATTCCTGGTACATGGTCAGCGATCTGGTGGATGATGACAGTACCGTCCGCGTAAACCGGAAGCAGGAGCTGGTCGTACAGAAAGAACAGGCAGGCGGAAACGCGATGATCGGCATCTGTTATCTGCTGGAAACAGAAGCGGAGATCGTGCGGGAGCGTCTGGAAGAACTGGGAAGAGATTCCCGATACGACGGAGCGTTCTGGGAGGAAACCTTATACCGGAAAGACAGAATGATTGTGACGGCCCGTGTTGTACATGCTGCCGATGCCGTAGAAATCAATACCTATGAGCAGCTGCGTGAGATTGACAGCGATTCCAGCCAGCTGCAGACGGATGCGATTCAGGTAATCTGTGAAGCACTTGGAGCACAGCAGAACGAAGTGACAAACATTACAGTTCTGAAAAAAGAATGACAAACCGATCCTTTTTATTCTCCTGTAAAGATAAAAAATACATTATGCGAATTCCGGGAGAGGGAACCGATCAGTTGATCAACCGCAGGCAGGAAGCCGCTGTATATCAGACGATCGCCGGCCGCAGGATCTGTGATGAGATTGCCTATATTAACCCGGAGAACGGCTACAAAATCACAGAATATCTCGAAGGTGCGCGGGTCTGCGATGCAGAAAATGAGGAAGATCTTCAGAAATGCATGAAGAAACTGCGGGAGTTTCACGGGCAGAAATTAAGAGTAGACCATTCCTTCGACCTGTTCGGACAGATGGAATACTATGAAAGCCTCTGGGAAGGAACTCCGTCAGCATATAAAGATTACGAAAAGACGAAAGCGCATGTGCTTCAGTTAAAGGATTACATCGAAGCAAATGCCGGAGAGTGGGTGCTCACTCACATTGATGCTGTGCCGGACAATTTTCTGTTTGTGGAAGAAAACGGAAAAGAGGAGATCCGCCTGATCGACTGGGAATACGCCGGAATGCAGGATCCGCATGTGGATATTGCGATGTTCTGTATCTATTCTCTTTACAAAAAAGAGCAGGTGGACCATCTGATTGATCTTTATTTTGAAGGAAACTGTGACGACAGAACACGCATAAAAATCTACTGCTACATCGCAGTCTGCGGTCTGCTCTGGAGCAACTGGTGCGAATATAAACGGAAATTAGGCGTGGAATTCGGAGAATATTCCCTGCGGCAGTACCGTTACGCAAAAGATTATTACAAAATTGTCCAGCAGGAACTGGGAGAGGAAGGAAAAGAAATATGTACAAAGTAGAGCGCGCCATTATTATGGCGGCAGGCCTCGGAAACCGGATGAAGCCGGTAACGTTAAAAACACCAAAACCGCTGGTCCGGGTAAACGGTGTGCGGATGATTGATACCGTCATCAATGGACTGCACAAAAACGGAATCACAGAAATTTACGTGGTAGTCGGTTACCTCAAGGAACAGTTCCAGACACTGGAAGAGGAGTACCCGGGTCTGAAGCTGATCGACAATCCGTGGTACGATACCTGCAACAACATCGCATCGCTGTATGTGGCGCGGGAACATCTGGAAAATGCGTTTATTCTTGACGGTGACCAGATCATCTATCATCCGGAAATTCTGGCACCGGAGTTTGAGCGATCCGGTTACAACAGCGTGTGGACGGATGATGAGACCGACGAGTGGCTGCAGACCGTGGAAAACGGCATTGTGACAGGCTGCAGCAGAACCGGCGGAAAGGGCGGCTGGCAGCTCTACAGCATTTCCCGATGGACAGCAGAAGATGGAAAGCGGTTAAAAGGCCATCTGGAGCAGGAGTTTGAAGTAAAGAAAAACCGTCAGATTTACTGGGACGATGTGGCAATGTTCTGCTACCCGAAAGAGTATCAGCTTGGCATCCGGCCAATGAAGGCAGATGATATCATAGAAGTAGACAATTTCAGCGAGCTTGTTGCACTCGATGCATCGTATGCGGATTACGCAGAAAGGGAAGAAAATGAACAGTAAGAACCAACAGAAGAAAAAAGAAATCGACTGGATGATTACGCTGGTGCCTCTGGCGCTGATCGTTGCTCTATGTATCGATTTTCTTTGCACCGGAGCAGTCGAATCAGGTACTTGGCCAGATTCGATTTCTGTTTGGAGACACCTTTGGAACGTATTACCTGGTCATCGGACTTGGCATTTTCTTTCTGTCTCTGTTTCTGGCAGGCTCCAAATACGGAAATATTGTGCTTGGAAAGCCGGATGAGAAGCCAAAATATTCCTTTTTTGCATGGGGATGCATGATGTTTACCTGTGGTCTGGCAGCAGATATTCTGTTTTATTCGTTCTCTGAGTGGATTTTGTACGCAACAGATCCTCACATCGCAGAACTTGGCAGCATTCAGGACTGGGCAGGCGTATTTCCACTGTTTCACTGGAGCTTTATCCCGTGGGGATTCTATCTGGTACTGGCTGTTGCGTTTGGCTTTATGCTTCATGTAAGAAAACGAAACCGTCAGAAATACAGCGAGGCGTGCCGTCCGATTCTGGGAAAACAGACAGATGGAATTGGCGGCCGTCTGATTGACCTTCTGGCTGTCTTTGCATTGCTGGCCGGAACTGCTACCACTTTTAGTGTGGCAACTCCTCTGATGGCGGAAATCATCGGCGAGCTGTTCCATATGGAAGTCAGCAGAACTGTGATTAATATTATCATTCTTCTGATCACCTGCTGTGTTTATACCTATTCTCTTCTGCATGGATTCAAAGGAATCAGCATTCTGGCCAAGGTGTGCATTTATCTGTTTTTCGGACTCCTTGCCTTCGTCCTGCTGTTTGGGGGAGAGACGCGGTATATTATTGAAACTGGATTTTCTTCTCTTGGAAAAATGATTCAGAACTTTATCGGCTTATCAACGTATACGGACCCGATGCGTACGACAAACTTCCCACAGAACTGGACCATTTATTACTGGGCATACTGGATGGTATGGTGTGTGGCAGCACCGTTCTTCATTGGCAGCATTTCCCGCGGAAGAACCGTGCGCCAGACGATTCTCGGCGGATACGGTTTTGGTGTGGGTTCCACGCTTGTCAGCTTTATTATTCTTGGAAATTATTCGATGGGAAAGCAGATTTCAGGTGCAATTGATTTCATTTCGCAGTATAATGAAAGTGGAGATTTATATCATCTGATCGTGTCGATGATCAAAACCATGCCGTGTGCACCGCTGATTATGGTTGTTGTATTAGTTACGATGGTTGCATTTTATGCGACATCGTTCGACTCGATCGCATTGACGGCATCGTGCTACAGCTACCGGAAACTGGAAGACGGCGAAGAGCCGGCAAAAGGAATTCAGCTGATGTGGTGTATCCTGCTGATCCTGCTTCCGATTGCACTTCTTTTTGCAGAGAGTTCCATGAACAGTCTGCAGTCTGTCAGTATCGTAGCGGCATTTCCGATCGGCATTGTGATCGTGATGATTGCGGTCAGCTTCTTAAAAGATGCAAAACTGTATTTAGAAGAATTGCAGGGAGGAAAAGCGCATGGAGAGGAGAAAAAAGAGAATCGTTAAACTGACAGCATTTTTGTTTCTGCTTGCGGCATCCATTTTTGTGATGCCGCAAAAGGCGTTTGCGGACGAAAATGAGGATGTTACATTGCCGACGGGCGATATTAAACCCATGGAACCACAGCAGGATGAGTCCGGGATTGATACATACGGGGCCGATGAAGGCGATGAGTTCAGCGGAACGGAGTATGAATTGTATACGGTTCTGGAGAATCGTGTGAAAGAAGCGATGCTGGCTGGAAATGAATGGGTATCCATTAAAGATTTAAAAATAAGAAGGGATACCTATGACATTTGGGAATCGAAACACATAAAGCAGTGAGAATCCCCCATGGTTGAATGGAAGCGTTCAACCATGGGGGATTTTAATGGATGTTCCTCTTGCAGTCCCCCCATTTTGTGTTAACATAAAACACGCAAATAACCAACAGCAAGGAGTTCTATTTTACATGAACATTACCTCAAAATACCGTTCTCTCTCCGTCCAGGCGAAGGCGGCGCTTTGGTTTACGATCTGCAGTTTTTTACAGAAAGGCATTTCGTTCATCACAGTTCCGATTTTCACGCGTCTGATGAGCACCGAGGAGTACGGAACCTATACGGTTTATCTGTCCTGGCTGCAGATTTTGACGATTATGACATCGCTGTATTTATTTAATGGTGTTTATGACAATGCGATGGCAAAGTACGAGAAGCAGCGGGATGAATATACATCTGCAATGCAGGGACTGACGCTTGTGATTACGGGTGCGGTTTTTGCATTGTATTGTTTTACATCGGGTTTCTGGGAGAAGATTTTAAATCTGCCGAAATCCATGATTCTGCTGATGTTTCTGGAAGCGCTGCTGAGTCCGGCGCTTTCTTACTGGTCGGGGCGGCAGCGGTTTGAGTATCGGTACCGGATTCTGGTCTGCGTGACGATTCTGCAGGCGCTGATGAACCCGATCGCGAGCCTGGTGCTGATCCGTATCAACGGCGGTACGGCCATGATGCGGATCTTAGGTATCGTCGGGGTGCAGGTCTGCATCTGTGTGCCGATTATTGTGTTCCAGTTTTGCAAAGGAAAAGAGTTCTTTTCGAAGGAATACTGGGGCTACGCACTGCGGATCGGAATTCCGATTGTGCCGCATTATCTGTCCGGTATTATCCTGAATCAGGGCGACCGCATCATGATCGACAAGATGGTCGGAAAGACGGAGGTTGCGCTGTACGGGCTGGCGTACAGCATTGGTATGCTGGTGCAGCTTTTCATCAGTGGTATGAACAGTGCATTGACACCGTGGATGTACAGCAAGATCAAAAAGGGCGACATCCGCTCGATGCGGAAGGTGCTGCAGCTACTGAGCATTGTAGTGGTCGGCATAGCCGTGGCGCTGATGCTGATCAGCCCGGAGCTGGTGCTGATTTTCGGATCACCGAAGTACCGCGAGGCGGTGTACGTCATTCCGCCGGTGGCAGCGAGTGTGTTCTTTATCTTCATTTTATAATATTCTCTCGATGCCGCAGTTTTATAATGAAAAACACAGTTTCTGATGGCTGCATCCATGGCGGCGGCTGGAGCGAATGTGGTGCTGAACTTTATTTTTATCCGCCTGTTCGGTTACATCGCGGCCGGTTACACGACGCTGGCATGCTATATGCTGTATTCGGTCGGCCATTATATTGTGAGCAAACGGATTCTGGTGAACGAAGGAATCCAGGAAAATCTGATGAATCCAGGATTTCTTCTGGCGTGCTCCGTTTTTCTGATTGGAGCAAGTATCATCTGCAATCTGATTTTCCCGTACAGGATCCTGCGTTACGCGATTCTGCTCGCAAGTGCAGGGCTGGTCTTCTGGAAGAAAGAACTTCTGCTGAAGACGATGGCGGATATCCGGAAAAAATAAAAAAGTGGGGGAGGATTTGAAACGAATGTTCAGAGACTCCCCGTTTTTGTGCGTTTTTTCTTGACAGTCACAGAAAAAACGATACAATGAAAGAATGAAGAAAAGTAAGGCATTTTAATTAGAAAAGGAAAAATTACATGAGTACCAGTATTTCAATAAAAGAACTAAAAGAGCTCGATCCGTCAAGCTATCAGATCGTCGATATCCGCGATGCGGTAGAGATCTCCCACGGCGCGATTCCGGGAGCGCTTGTGATGAAGACAGAAGAAATCGAGACAAGTGATGCGATTGACCGGAGCAAAAAGACGATTATCTGCTGCAGCCGCGGCCGGTTCAGTGTCGCAGCGGCGGAAGAATTACAGGAAAAGGGCTGGGACGCTGTGAGCCTGGAGGGCGGTTACATCGCCTGGCTGATGGATGTGATGAGCGCGCCGGAGGAGCAGGACAAGGCGGCAGACGTGGAGAAGAGTCTCCGCAAAAAATTCAAAAAGTCGATCTGGTCCAAATTTACGAAAGCGATCAACACATACGAGCTGGTAAAACCGGGCGATAAAATCGCTGTCTGTATTTCCGGCGGAAAAGATTCGATGTTGATGGCGAAATGCTTTCAGGAGTTAAAGCTTCACAATAAATTTGATTTCGAAGTAAAATTCGTTGTCATGGATCCGGGATACAGCCCGGAGAACCGCAAGGTGATCGAGGATAACGCAAAAAGCCTCCATATTCCGATCACGATTTTCGAGACCGATATTTTCGATTCGGTTTACCATGTCGAAAATTCGCCGTGTTACCTCTGCGCGAGAATGCGCCGCGGCCATCTGTACCATTTTGCACAGCAGCTTGGCTGCAACAAGATCGCACTCGGCCATCATTACGATGATGTCATCGAGACAATCCTCATGGGAATGCTCTACGGTGCGCAGGTGCAGACGATGATGCCGAAGCTTCACAGCATCCACTTCGAGGGCATGGAGCTGATCCGCCCGTTGTATCTGGTGCGCGAGGATGATATCAAGGCGTGGAGAGATTATAACGGTCTGCATTTCATCCAGTGTGCCTGCAAGTTTACCGATACCTGCACGACCTGCAATAACGAGGAGAATCGTTCGAAACGCGTGGAGATTAAGGAACTGATCAAAAACCTGAAAAAGGTGAATCCGTTCGTGGAGAGCAATATTTTCCGCAGTGTCGAAAATGTCAACATTGACACCGTGGTCGGCTACAAGCAGCACGGCATCCGCCACAATTTCCTGGAAGGATACGACGACAATCCGGGGTATGTGCCGGAGGCAGAAAAAGCAGCGGCGGAAACGGAGCAGGAAAAAGAAGGAAAGTAATGCACAGAAAAATAGAAGAAACGCCGGGGCGGGAGAAAATGCTGATCCGGCTGAAAGAGCTCCGTCTGGAACGCGGTTACTCGATGACACAGGCGGCGCGGAAGATTTTCAGTCACCCGGACACCTACAACCGGTATGAAAAAGGCATCCGTGAGATTCCGTTGGACTGTCTGATTACGCTGGCAAAGCTGTATGACTGCAGTCTCGATTATCTCGCGGGTGTTTCCGATCAGCCGCGAAAATACGGAAGGTGATGTAAATGGCAATTCCTCTTTATCTGACAACGATTGAACAGGATATTTTTGATACATTCCGGTATCTGCCGCATGCGGTTGCAGTCGGTGTCGGCTTTGTGACGGTTGCGGCGGCGTGGAAAAATCAGCAGATCCAGAAGAAACGGAAACGGCTGGAGCAGTACCGTGCGCTGCACGGCGGGCAGCTTCTGGCGTGGTTTCTGGTAGCCGTCTATTTTGCCATGCTGATTTCGATTACACTGCTTTCGAGAGAACCGGGTTCGAGAACAGGTGTGGATTTGAAGCTATTTGAAACCTGGGGAAACCAGTGTCTGCCGGACCGGTATTTTGTGGAAAATATTCTGCTGTTTCTGCCGTTCGGTGTATTACTGCCGGCGGCGGTGCCGTTTCTTCGGAGATGGTGGTACTGTGTGTATGCCGCATTTGCCACGAGCATGATGTTGGAAACTGTGCAGCTTTTAACAGAGCGCGGCTTCTGCCAGTTAGATGATGTTGTGACGAATACGCTTGGAGCAGCTATCGGGTATCTGGTGTTTGCACTGGTGCGGAAATGTTGGAGAGGGAAGATAGAAGAATAGAAGGAAAACAAGAAGGCTCTGCCCAAATGGACAGAGCTTTTTTCTCCCTGTTTTTATAGCAAGACCCGAAAATAATGCAAAAAATAA
>ENA-OQOA01000103-OQOA01000103.1-human-gut-metagenome-genome-assembly--contig:-NODE-103-length-49117-cov-4.275689_pt1 | contig 49117 bp, 46 predicted proteins | sample MGYA00242633_ERZ504888 | MGnify/ENA primary metagenome ERZ504888 (study PRJEB26092, sample SAMD00036372) | human gut metagenome | host: Homo sapiens | study: EMG produced TPA metagenomics assembly of...
CATAGTGTGTGCCGGAAGCAGCATCTGTTGCAGTGGTTTTGATTTCCGGGAAGTAAATAGTCTGTCCTTCATCCGCAATGTCTGTGTGTACGGCAACTTCCTTGTCTTTGTAAGCCAGGGATTCAAAGACAACTACTGTTTTCCCTTTTAAGGAGCTGGCATCAAAGGTAAAGGTAACATCTACCGTACCAGCGGATTCTTTTGGCTTGAAGGATGCTTTTGCTGTCACCGGTTTTCCCTCTGCTTCGACTGGTTTCTTTGTTTCTTTATCTATCAGAGTTCCAGTCACTTCATATTTCTGGTTAGGAACCAGCCCCTTAAAGGAAACCGTATCCACCAGCGTGATTTCTTCCTTTGCACAGGAAATATTGGAGTTCGTGTCCGCATCTTTCGCAGTAGTCTTGATTTCCGGGAAATAGATGGTCTGGTCTTCATCGTTGATGTCGGTATGGACTGCAAGCTGCATCTCATCCTGATATAATTCCTCGAAGACAACGGTTGTTTTTCCCTTTAAGGAAGTTGCATCAAAGGTAAAGGTTACTTTGACGGAGCCGGAGGATTTCTTTGCAGTAAATTCAGTTTCAGAAATCACCGGTTTTTCATCCACAAGGATTGGTTCCCCGGTTTTTTTATCCATTAAGGTTCCAGTCAGTTTGTATTTCTGGCCCTTTTTCAGTCCTTCGTATTCCACAACGTCTTCAATGGTCACTTCTTTTGCCGGCTGGCTCATGTGTGTACCGGTCTCGGCATCCAGAGCAGTCGTGCCGATCTCAATGGCATCATCGGTCAGAGTTCCAACCTGTATCAGAACAGAATCCTTATAAACCTTGACTTCAAAGGTTAAAAGATCCATGCCTTTGTTGGAATCACAACGCTGTTCCGCCAGAGTGTAAGTATCGTAAATGAGAGCGCCTTTGGAATCATCCGGTTTGGAGGTGCCGAACCAGATGCCGTCTTCCGAAGACTCACCCCGGTTGGTATTTTGCGGTATGTTTGTTCCATTTGGAGGAAGTGCTGGCATAACCGTTGGCATCTGTCACAATCACATGGCTTTCGCCTGTTGTTTTGGAAGTGATCTTAAATGGCACATTTGCCAGACGGTTCTGGCTGCCGTCAGCAATCTTGACAAATTCCAGATCCCCGCGGATGACCTGATTGGAGATGGAATTGTCTTTTGCAGTCAGTTCCACGATTTTTCCCTGTTCTGTGATGTCAAATTCTACAGAGATCTTTCCGCTGTTCAGATAACCGGAAGGTGCAGTTGTTTCATCCACACGGTAATGTCCGAATGGGAGAGCATCTTTTGCAGTTGCAGCAGAACCGGATTTATCGGCAGTAAGTGTAAGGACAACCTGATCTTTCGTGTAGGATGTTCCGTCTACTAATACCGGATTTTCATTTAACGTAGTGATCGCAAAGACAGTACCTTCCAAAGTGGCAGAACCCTGCGGTTTTGCTTCTCCGGTCTCGCTGTCACGTTTCTGGATCTTCACTCCGCCACGGATGACAGATTCTTCTATGGTAGAAGACTGGTATACCGAAACCATTTCCTGCTTACCGTCACCTGTAATTTTCTGTACGAAGACAGTTGGATTGAGCTGGTATCCGGCAGGGGCTTTGCTTTCCTGTACCGTTATGGTACCGAGCGGAAGACAGACGGTCTTGCCATCACTGGTATAGTAAAAGGCATCGCCGCTTACAAAGGAATCTTTGGTAAAATGCATCTTTCCGGAAACATCTGTTTTTAATACCCAGGTACGTGCCGGTTTCTTTCCAGCTTCCGCAGGATCACTGTCAGACTGCTCGGTATAGAACTTGACTGTAAATTCTGCGTTTGCAAGGGAAGCTGCTCCCTGTGGGGAGGCTTTCTTTGTTTCGGCATCCAGCTTTTCAAGCACCAGATTCATGGGATTATTCTGCGGAATATCTGTTACGTTTGCAGCAGAAGTCTGTTCTGCTTTTACGGTGACTTTGTGAGCTTTGGTGTCTACAATGTAGCCTTTGGAAGCAGAGAGCTCTTTTATGGTATAATCGCCTTCCTCCAGTTCGCCGGATCTGGCATACCCGTTTTCATCAGTGGTCAGTTTCTGGATGAGCTTCTCACCCTGATAGATCCCATACACAGCACCCTTTAAGCTGTAATTCGGATTCCCGTCCGATACGCTTCCGTTGGCAGAAGATTTTTTCAGTTCGATCCAGCCGTTTGGAACCTGATACCAGCTTCCGGCAATGGTCTGGCTGCCCTGTCCCGGAACGATGAATGCCCGGAAGCCTTCCGGCGGGTTCGGAAGTCCCTGAATGGCACTGGCTACTTCCAGTGCTTTATCAATATAGGACTGCGGGGCGCCATGGAAAGCTCCGGTGTCAGCGGAATTACCGGCATAGATGTAAGCGACAACCAGATGTCCGATGACATAGCTGTTATCATCACTCCAGCCACTGAAATATTTATCCTTGACGACTTTATCGTAGCCGTAACCGCCGTTTAAGTAGTAGAGCGCTTTTCTGAGCGGGGAGTTCTGGCTTAAAAGGTCATAGGAATAGGAACCAGAGGAAGGTGTTTTCTTCAGTGGTTCCACGCAGTAGGCAGTATTGCTCCCGTCAAAGCTCATGCGGGAGGTAAAATAGCTGCCGTAAGGGATATTGGCACCTGCCTTATAGCTGATGGTGCCGTCGGCTGCATGAACCGGAAAACTGCCGGAAAACAATGCGCCGACTGCGACAAGGACTGCCAGCAGCATAGCCAGCGTCCGTCTGGTATAGGATTTGTATGTCTGTAACATAAGTCTCCTCCTTCTTGAAGTTCAAATGAAAAGGGCAGCGTCAGTGCTGCCAAAAGTTACACAGCCTGTTTCTTCTGTTTCGCAAGGATTTCCAGAAGCTCCTGCCGATCTGTGGTAATCAGCTCCTTTTCCAGATTGGAAGCCTTAAATTCCACAGTGATGTTATTGTTGTTGGTTGAGATCAGACCGTTGCCCCGCTGGAAATGGGTGATGTTCATTACTTCTGTTTCCGATAGATGCAGGATAGTCTTCACCCGCTGTGCCTCTTCATCCTCCATGTTCAGGATAATCTTGGTCTTGCAGTTATTGATGATACCCTTGCCGTACTTCCCGTCATCCAGAGCAAAGAAGTCGTTTAAATCCTGTGTGGCAAAGATGCCGGCTCCGGAGTAAGCACGGATGATCTTGGCAATCTCCAGTACGAATTCCGCTGCAAGCCGGTTGCTGGATGCACCGATGAGCTGCCAGACCTCATCGACAAAGATGGCTTTCTCTTCGGTACGGTTTTCCTTCGCTTTATCCCAGACATAATCCAGGGCAACGAACATGCCGACCGTTAAAAGATCGCTGGAACCGGTCAGTTCGGAGATATCCAGTACCGTATATTTATTGGTCAGGTCCACATTGGTCTGCTGGTTAAAGGAGAAGCAGAACCGTGAACCAGGCGGTTCAGGATATGAGCCAGACGTTTGGTATCCTCGCTTTCCAGCAGGACATTGTAGACATCCTCCAGAATGGGCATCTTTTTGTACTGCTCCGGATGCTGCGGATCTGTCAGGGATTCATTTTTATGTGTAATCCCTTTTCTGGCATAGGTTTTGATTAGGGCTTCATCCAGAAGCTGCTTCTCCTCATGGGACATATCCGGGATCAGCAGACTGAAGAAGATGTGAAGCCTTTGGATCTTGCCTGCCAGTGCGGAGGCATCCAGTGTCGGTCCGTCCAGCAGTTCATTTACAGAATTGTCTACCTTCCGGATTTCCATGATGTTGATACAGTTCTTACTGGCAGGAGAGATCTGGATAAATTCTCCGCCGACATTCCTTGCAGCCCGGTAAAATTCGTGTCCCTTTAGCGGAGCGATGATGAACACCTGGATGCCTTTTCTTCGCATCCTTAGTGCCATGGTCTGCATGGTGAAGGTCTTTCCTGCTCCCGAACAGCCTAAGATACAGATGTTGCTGTTCTTGTACTGCCTGGAATCAAAGATATCCGCAATGACCAGGGAATTGTTATGCTTGTTTACCCCAAAGAGGATTCCGTTATCATCGCAGATACTGTAGCTGACGAAGGGATAGCAGCTTGCCGCCCCGGAAGTCAGTACGTTCCGCTTGGACAGCTTAAAAAGCTTCTTGTCCAGATTTGCCAGCGGCAGAGAGGATAAAAATCCCTGCTCCTGTAAAAAGTAGCAGGAGTGTAAGTTCATATCCTGCGAGATCAGGAGCTTTTTCATTTCCTGAATCCGCCACTGCAGTTCTTCCAACGTGGAAGCAGTAATGGTGATGAGAAGATTCATGTAATAGAAATCTTCGTTGTTGGCAAGTCCCTGCTTCAGAAAATATCCGGAGCGGATGGCAGAATCCAGATCGTCATAATCAGTGTTGGTATCGGACGCATCCTTTAATTTGGAACGGTTGATACGGATCTGCTGACCGAGACGCTGCTGAATCTTGTCCTTTTGGCTGTTTCTGGAGAAAGAAATCAATATCAATCCTTCCCCGGCATTGACAAGGAGTGACAGCCATCCGGGAGTTACCCGGTTTTTGTAGCCGTCAGACGGCACAAGCAGGTAGGAATGGTAAAGCCCATTGATCTGCACATAATGGGAGTGCTTGAAATCCACACTTTCCGGTGCGAGAAACTCGTTGATCCGGATGTGATCCAGTTCCTCCATGCGATTTTCCTTTGTATAGGCGGACAGTACAGTGCTGATCCGGTTCGAAAGCGGAACCTCCGTACAAAGGGTACGGTTTAAAAGGGTGTAGAGAACATCCGTAGTAAATTCATCCTCATTGTCATGGGAGACCACTTCATTCCCGCACTGGTATAGAAAGGTTTTGGCGGTCTGGGAGGCTGTCTCAAGAGCAGCAAGGATTTCCCGTTCCTCTTCCTTTCGGTTTGCGTTGAATGGTTCATATTCAAAGATCAGAAAGAACCGTCTGGATACTGCTTCTCTGGAACTTAAGTTCTGGACAAACTGGATGTAGTCACGCTGCAGTTCCTGACAGTGGGGATCGGTTTCCCGCTCCAGCTCCAGCTGGGACTGCTCCAGATGCTTATTGATGTCTGCTTTTTTGGAGATCATCTTGATCTGGAGTTTGACAGGGCTGATCTTTAAGTAACTGATAAAGCTGTAGATAATGCCCTGCTGTTCCCTGGCACTTCGAAGCAGAAAGTTGATTGGTTCAATCTCCAGGATCTTCACGTACCGTCCGTCTGTGGTATAGACGATTCCGTTTGCGATTTTTTCCACCGGAAGATAATCCTCCAAGGTCTGGTCTTTCTTTCGCTTTTTCCGGGAAACGGGTTTTGACGTGGCAGATGAGGTGTCCTCCTTGGAAACCACCTTTTTTTCTGCTCTTTTTTTGCAGCCCGCTTTTCGGAAACTGCCCGTTTTTCTTCCTCCTTTCGTCTCCGGGCTTCCGTTTTTTTCTGTATTTTTATCTGTTTCGCCGCCTCTTTTTTCTGTCGGCTGGCTTCTTTCTGCTCCCACTTCAGATAACGGATATCTTCCTTTGCCTGTTTTTTGATGCCCCGCTTGGTGGAGGTATCAAACTGCCGGTGTTCTTTTTTTTACTTTTTGGCGGAGCTGGTGCGTCCGGTTCAGACTGTGGGGGAGCCGATGCCATTACTTTGGAAGGCTCTGCCTATTTTTCTGTTTTCCGGTGTTTCTTTGTCTTTGGCTCTTTGAAACGTGGTTTCCTGCGTGGCTTTCCTTCCGGAAGACTGTCGGACCTCCAGATTACCCTGCGGTTCACTACAAAACGCAGGGCATTCATCAAAAAGGCAGTGATGCTCTCCCCGCCGATTCCAATCAGGGCTACCATTGCCGCTGGAAGTGCGGTCATGCAGAGAATGATGATGCGGGCAGTCAGGGACAGCGGCAGGTGGAAAACAGGGATACCGATTGCCAGGGAAAGAACAATGCTTTCTATGGCATTGCGGATGTCAAAAGTTCCGTTTAGGATCTTGCCTTTCTCAATGAAGTTGGAAGGGATAAAGGAAACCGGTGTTTCTTCTGGCTGTGTCATGGCTGCACCTCCTTTTTCGTATCTTTCGCATCTTCGGAAGGCACAGAGGCACTGCCGGATTCTGTGTCCGGAGCTTCCGGGCTGTCAGAAGTATCCGGATACCCGCCTTCCTGCAGGTGTTCAATGTCCTGCGAAGTCAGGGACGGCAGGGAATCATCGGTTTGCTTTTCGTAAACAGTCGTATCTGCAGAGACCTGTACCCCGTCTTCTCCAAATAAAAACACACCCGTCGGGGTGTGATAGGTAACCGGAAGCGTATCCTGATCGGAAAGTGAAAACATCAGGCAGACGGTTGTTTCGGTAGGGTAGCTGGTTTTTTCCGGCAGGAAGGTGATGCTTGTCTGTTCTTTTTTGACATACTCTTTTAGGTAGACAGGAAACTGCCCTTTGAGAGAAGCAATCTGGCTGTCGGAGAAAAATGCTTTTAAAGCATCAAAATCCAGATATTCCGGCATGGGGGTATCAGAATTTGTTTCTGTTGTTTCCTTTGCCGGTTCCCTGCCTTTGTTTCCGGAAGCTTCTTTTTTTCTGGCTTTTTCCAGAAACTGGGGAGAACCAGTCCGGCAAGCAGCAGAAACAGCATCAGAAAAATGGAAAGAATCACTTTTGTTCTGTTCATAATGGCTCCTTATTTTTTGTCGAAGATCCAGTAGGCATTTGCCGTAGCATGGATTTCCGACATCATATCAAATTCACGGTTAATATAGTTCTTTGCGTCACTGTCATTGGGATCATTGACCAGTACCTTGCCGTTTGCCGTAACACCTCGGAGTACGATGAAGTGTCCGCCGCTGGTGAAAAGTCCTGCCCGCTGAGAGGAGATGACCGGACAGCCTTCGGAGAGTGCCTGAAGTACCGTATTGGCATTGCTGGTCTGTGTGACGCTGCCACAGCCGAAATGACTGGCTGCAGCCTGAAAGTAGCTCCAGTAGGTTCCAACTCCCGGCTTGTAATAGGAATTCCCGCACCATGCCACCGCATCCGGAGGGGTAATGGTATTCCCGGTCAGGTAGCTGGCGATCATGGCAAAGCTGGTAGGCCCGCAGCCGGAAGATGCGATGGAGCCGCCGCCATAAGGAATGTTCCCGTAATCGGTCTGGAGATAGTGCGGAATCTGCATTCCGTTTGCCGGATAGCTTCCGCCGGTATTGGTAATCTGATAATACCGGAGAACATGCTCCACATATTCCTTGTCCCCATACCGGTCATAATGCCAGTTCGGACGGGCACACATCATATCCGAATAAGCAATGGCGTTTTCTTTGGTATAACCGCCGTCACGTTCCATTGCCCAGTCGATATAGCCGGAGCCGTAATTGTAACCCTGAAGCGCCAGCTTGATGCGGTCCAGGTCGGTAGGTCCGGTACATCCTGCTTTATCCAGTGCATACTTTAATTCCTGAATCCCACATTCGATGGAATAAGCAGGATCGGTGATGCCGTTGGGGACATGGGGGTATTTCTTATTAAAGCCGCCTTCTGCCGCCTGCATGGGATCGCTTCCACGCCCGCCGCTTTCCTGCATCATGACTGCCATGAGGAGTTCCACATAAGCTTCCATGCCGTATTTCTGTGCGACCTGCTGGATGGTAGCCCGGTAAGCCAGCACCTCATCGCTGACACCTACCGCCATGGCAAGACCGGAAGCGGAGCCGCCAAAGAACATGGTCAGGTTTTCCACATAACTGTCTGCCGTTTTTTTCTGCTTATCGGTCAGATGAAAGACGTGATCTGCAAAGTAGGCATCTCCGGCATAGCTGACCGTGTAGGTATGGCGGGTAAAAGTAACCTTTCTGGGTGGTGCATTTTCCTCTTCCGCCGGAACTTCCACCGTGGCCGTTTCTGAAGTAACGTCATAAGAAAAAAGCCCGTCCTCGTTTTCCCGGATCAGGCTTTTGAGTTTGCTGATATTTATATTTTTATAGTCATCCTGGCTGGCACAAAACTGTGCGATGAGCTGGTTCGCATTTACGATGATACTGGAAGCGTAAGGATCGCTGATAGAGGCAGTATCTCCTTCCGGGAGTCTGGCAATTTCCGCATTGATCTTAGCAAGCAGTGCATCATGGCTTTCCTGAAGCACCTCCACGATTGCCTGATTGGAAGCCCGGATATTTTCACTGATTACCGTGTTGCTGGTCAGTGCTCCGGTATTTTCAGAGAGGTCTCCGAAGACGAGTCCCGGAAGCATGACAAGGAACAGAATGGGAAGCATCAGTACACCGCCGACGGCTGCTCCAGTTTTCGCAAGGGTGCGCCTGTGCCGGAATACTGTACCGATGACAGCAAGAGGACTGCCCATCAAGGCTGTTTTTGGCATGTTACATACGCTCCTTTCGCTGTGGGGCTGGCGGCAGTTTCTGGACAATGGATTCATTGTAGGCTACTTTGCCGCTGCCGGAAGTATATGGTGTTTTTTCGACCGTATCCTGTGCATACTGCTTGTACCAGGTGGAACCATCCACGGACTGTACCGTAGAGTAGGAGCCCTGAGTAGGAGCTGCATACTGGTCGGCATGGTACAGGGCAAAATCCCGGTTTCCGGAGCTTCCGGTTTCGGTACCGGTGATCCTTCCGCCACCGATTTCTACATTATCATAGGAAGAACCGCCGCCCGGATTGATGCCCATATAGGAAGTAAAGGCTTTCTGTGCGTCTGCTCCCTTGATGGAACCTACCTGACCGTAATTTCCCTGTGCAATGTTGCTGATGACCTGATTGGCAAAGTCTCCGCCTTTGTTCAGGGATGACTGGTAGAGCATGTTTCCGATACTGCTGTGTTCGGTATAACCGGTTGCGGAATTGACCGCTTCTCTTTGTACCTGTCTTCCCACTGCCCCGGCAAGCCCGCCGGATAGGAAGCTTCCTGCGACAGCCGCACTTCCGGGAGAAGAGGCTTTGTGGTAGCCGCCACCACCATGGGAACGCATGGAACCGGTCAGGCTCCGTCCTGCAATCAGAAGTTCAGCCATCATGTTTCCTCCGGTATTGCCGACATTGATGCCAAGCGATGCCAGAAAAGAATCAATTTTCTGGGATACCTTTAAAAAGGCAATGGCACACAGGAACCAGACGAAGACATTTCCGGTTACCGCTTCCTTTCCCTGACTGGCAACTGCCGCTTCCACGTCTGCTTCCGTAAGCTCCGCTGCAAAGACCGGCATGGAGCAAAACAGTACCAGACAGGCAGTTAGTACCAGGAATGGTATGAGTTTCTTTCTAAGTTTCATTTTGGTCCTCCTTTCTTATAGGGATAACGGATTGGCAAGGAAGGTGCCGACCATAGAAGTAAACAGCCGCAGGCACCACGCATTCATCAGAAGCAAAAAGAACTGGCCGCCAAGCATCCGGCACCAGCTTTTGAAGATATTTCCGGTTGACTGGCTGGCACCCATGGAAAAAGCTGCCGGGGCTGTGTAGACCAGTACCCCCAGAAGAATATAGCGTTCTGCCGCTTCAAAGAGCAGTTTGATGTAGTTCCACGCCAGAATCAGTACCAGAATCAGTGCAATGATGGCTACCGCCCCATTTGCACAGACTCCCAGGATGACTGTGACTACGGAGTTAAAATCCGCAAATTTTAAAGGCGGCAGGTCTTCCGTCAGAATCCAGTTGTACGGTGTTCCTGAAATCTTCAGGAGCAGATCCACAATATCTTTCGCATAGAAGGTGAGAAAGATAAAGAGGAAGGAACGGATGGACAGCTTAATGGGATCTTCCGCTTCGATACCGGCTCCCATAAAGTAATTTTTAAAGAGCTGCCATACCCAGTTTAAGAGGATCAGCCCGATGCCCAGTGCCAGAAAGACCTGATACATGGTCTCGGCAGCAGGAAAGTAGCGAAGAAACGTATCCATGGAACAGCCCAGAGCACCGAGGACTGAAGTGGTGATCAGATCCAGAATGTTCATGACCTGTTCGGCAATCCATTCCACGATTCCGTCAAGTATTCCCATAGTGGCATCTCCTTTCGTCTATCCGTTCCATTTTCCGCCTGCAAAGAACGGGGTGATGTAAGCCATGATAAAGCCAAGCCCGTTTAAGATCGCCCAGGTAATGACGATACGCTTGAGCCATGCACGTGATTCGTCCACGGTTTTTCCGCTTTTGGAAAAATTCATCATCAGAAGGGCAACCGATGCCGTTACGACTGCAGCAATGGTGGAAATGAGGATAATCTGGTTATAGACATCCTTCATGATCTCATTGGCTTTGGTCCAGATGGTAGCGGCAAAAACCGGCTGTGTGTATCCGCAGAGGACTGTGACAGCCAGAAATGCAGCATACAGGCATCTGCCATAATTGACATGCCGTTTTGTGTCCGGCGGAGCGTTTTTCAGTTTGTGTTTCACGTAAAAGTACCTCCTTTTTATAAGAGCGGCAGGAGAATTACCTCCCCTGCCTTTGCTTATGGTTTTCCTGCCTCAAGAAAGGACGCAGCCCGGTCAATGCAGGCTGCGTCCTAAATCAAAGTATGAAATTGTAAAGATCCTCCTATCTTACAGAAAAAACGCAGCTTATTTGCCGCAGGAGAGGCTTCCCATACGGCAGTGCTGCGTTTCGTTCTGCATATAATTTTGACAATATCAATTTTAACATGGGTAAATTACCGCTACAATCGCAGGACTGTGCCAGTTACAGACGATGGAGTGCCAAAAATGTGACCAACGCTAAAAGCGTTATAAATGCAATCCTTATGGATACTGTAAGCGTGATTTGCAACCAATTATACTGGATTTACATGACTAATGCTTTAAGCGTTAGTGAATACTGGAAGGAGGAGGTGTGCGTGTGAAAGGAATGGGAAAGGCAATCCGCAGGTACAGGGAAGAGGCAGGAATTACGCAGGAGAGACTGGCTGAACTGGTGGATATCAGTACCAACCATCTGGGTGCGATTGAGCGGGAAGTGAAAACACCTACGATGGAAACATTTGTAAAGCTGTTGAATGTATTAGGTGCGGAACCGAATGAAGTGCTGAAGGAAGTGATTCCTCTTACCAGAATGGAACATACTTCTGTAGTGGAAGGAAAGCTGGAAAGGCTCACACCGAAGAAGCAGGAAAGCGTGCTTCGGATGCTGGATGTGATAATTGAAGAGATGATGAAATAGAAGCTGTCTGCGAAATTGCCGCAGGCAGTTTTTTTGAAAGCTGTATATGCAATAAAACACATAAAAATATGCGATTTATGATGAAAGTGATTGCAAGATTTGATATAGTAATCCTAAAAGCATTATAAAACTAATTCTTAAAGGATGACTATAATATGAAAAAGGGATATGTGGGATTATTGGCATGTGCGTCAGGAATTCTGATCGGACTGGGAATCAGCCGGCTGGATCTGACAGGTTATCTTGAAAAAACACAGGAGCAGGAATATCACCCGGTAGAAAGAAAGGTGCCTGAATCAGTAGAAAGCAAGCTGAAAGATCCAAAACAGTGCTGGCTGTGTGGAAGCGATGAACGGAGTATGATGGATTATTTCCGGAAGTTTGACGATCTGGGAGTGATCTGTACCAATCACTGGTATGTGATGGATATGCATATCCGGAATCATGATGAGGACGGGAATCTTACCGGCCCGCAGGGAAACGGGCATATGGGTTATACCGGGACAGGAGAAGGCGGCTGCTTTTTCCATACGGAGCAGATGTCGGATTACGGGATTTCCGAAGTATCGGTGGATTACGGGGAAGATAGTATCTTCGATGTGAAAAAAGTACAGAACCATCTGTGTCAGGAATGCCTGGATAAGCTGGTGGAAAGCATGGAGGTATTCTGTGAGGAAACGCAAAAACCCAAGCCCCGTGATCTGGTACTGGTGGATTTTCAGACATTGGAGCTGTACGCCATTCAGGAGCATAATGCGGGATACTTTATCCGGGATTATTATGTGGAAATTGAGTCGGAGGAAGATGGGGTGGAAGTAAAGGCATTTTACTGCCCGAAGCTTAATAACGGGAAAAAGGATGGAGAATAAATTGAGGTTTGCATTGGTGAGGAGTATAATGTAAGTACGTGTTATGTATTGGAAAAACTTGAATTTAGCAGAAAGAAGGATTGTTATGAAATTTATCAATACTAGAAAATTCACATGGATAATTTGTATAATAGGATTTTTGCTTGCTCTTGTAAGTATATTTTTCTTACCGAGTATTATTCCAGTACATTTTGCAAATGGGATTGCGGATGATTATGGAAGAAAAATACAAATATTTTTATTTCCTATATTACAAGTGCTTATCACTTTTTTGACTGGACGAGAAAAAGTAAAATATTGCCTGACACATTCAAAAACTTTCTTAACGGACATTCAGTTTAATTGGATGATAGATGGTGTACTTTTATTGGTAATGTTTGCAGAAATATGGGTTATCTATGCTTCATTTGCATAGAAATACTTGCATAACAATTTACATTTGATTGAGCAGATAAAAATGATTTGAGGTGGTAGCAATGAAAAAGCGATTGGGAATCATAGCCGGAATTTTAGGAATTGTATTGGCAGTCATTGGCATTGTACTGAAGCAGAAAGAAAACACAGCCGTTTCTGTTATTGGTGGTGCGGATGGCCCGACTTCTATTTTCATAGCAGGGAAGTTAAATGTTGATAATTTTATTTTATGATTGTAGTTGGAATTATTTTATTGATTTTGGCAGGAGTTATTTTTTACAAACGTAAGCATTAAGTTACAGTTTTTTAGACTGTGTATGGCGGAAGAACCGGGAAAGTGTAGATATATCATGGGGATTTTGGAAAAAATAAAAAAGTAAGGGTACAGCGTTTGTCTATGATGAGAATAATGATTACTATAAGATGGAAATAAACGGGATTGAATTTGTCTGTGACAGTATACATTCCGATTATGAGAAGCATGCAGTTGAACTGGCACAGGCGTATGAGAAAAGGCTGCCGGATATCGTGGATTATCTTATGCCGGATATAAAGGAGATGTTTGGAATTACAAATCCAGATGTAATAGCAAACTCACTAGGAAAGCCGAGTATAGATTTGGATAGAGGAACACTGACTTATCTGGAGCACACAATGGACAGCCTACATATTATTGAAATGGAATTTGACGGTATCTTCACGGCATTCTATAACTCCTGTATTGATGGATAGGACTTTAGTAACATAGAGCTGCAGTTGTCTACAGCTTTTATCCAGACTTCGGATGTTACAGAGAAGCAATCAGAAATGGATTGATCGATTTCTGAAGCAGTATCCGGTGAAATCCTTGAACATATGAAGGAAAAGTATGTATGTTAATTTTATTTTATTGTAGACAAAAGATAGGACTGATATGATAAAAGAACAGGTTATTACAAATAGAGGTGGAGTATTTGATGCAGAAAATATTATTACTGGAGGATGACTTGAATCTAAATCGGGGAATTGCCCTGTTACTTTCACGGGAAGGGTATGAGGTTCATCAGGTTTATACAATAAAGGAAGCAAAAGAAGCATTTCAAAAAGGAGATTATGCTCTTGTTATCAGCGATATTACATTGCCGGATGGTACAGGACTGGATTTTGGAAGGATGGTACGTGCAGGTGGAGATACATATCTTATCTATCTTACGGCTTTGGATCAGGAAATAGATATTGTAAATGGTTATGATACAGGGGCAGATGATTATATTACCAAACCATTTTCACTGATGGCTTTGGTGTCGAAGGTGAACGCATTGATGAGACGGCTTTCTAAGGTACAGGCACAGATTATGTCTTCCGGAGAGATTACGGTGCATATGAAAACGATGCAGGTGTATAAAGGGGATGAACCAGTTACTTTAAGTAAGAAAGAATTCTCTCTGTTGCTGTATCTCTGGGAGAATGCAGGACAGATTGTTTCAAAAGAAAGTATCCTGGAGCATGTATGGGATATAGACGGTCAATTTGTCGATGATAATACGGTTACTGTCAATATAAGCAGACTGAAGAATAAACTTGGAACAGAAGAGATAGCGAATGTGAGAGGACTGGGATATATATGGACCGGAAAGGTAAACAAAAATTAAAACGGTATTTTATCGTATATGTAATCTTTGCAGTATTTTTTACAGTAGGAATGTATCTGATAACAAAGTATGAGGAAAATGCGAAAGCAACGCAGATAGCACTGCTCCTTGCAGAACATCCTGAACTGGAAGGGGAAATAGTTGCAATCTGGGAAAAGTCAGGAACAGTAGATTTTATAAGAGACCGGGACGATCAGAAGATAGAAAGAGTCGTACAGATGCTGGAAGAAACTTATGGTTATCACTCAGGGAGTGGATCTTCAGATGTGGTTATAAGGATTATCTGGGGAATTGGATTACTAGTGGGAGTCATAGTATGTAGCCTGTTCTTGTACCTGGACCGAAGAAAAAACTGGAGCAGATACGGTGATGAGGAACAATTACAGCAATTATATGAATGTCTGCAGGAATTCAGAAAAGGAAAATTCCAAACATATCCTGAAGAAACATCAGAATCGGAACAATGGTTAAAGGTGTGGGAATCTGTAAAGGAGCTGGGGCAATATTTCGAAGATTTGAAGGAACGTCTGGAGCAGGAAGAAAATGGTACGAAGAGTCTGATTACAGATATTTCCCATCAGTTGAAGACTCCGCTTGCATCACTCCGGATGAGTCATGAGCTGGTGGCAGAAAATCGGGTTACAGGAGAAGAACAGAGGGAGTTTCTGGAGCAGGAATCACAGGAACTTACCAAACTGGAACAGCTCTTGAATGAACTGGTAAATCTTTCAAGGCTGGAAACACATATGATCCAGATACATTCGCTTCATGAAAGCCTGAAGAAAACGCTAACAGAGGCTGTCAGTCAGATTTATATGAAGGCAAGAGGAAAAGATATTTCCATTCAGGTGGAGATGGATGATGATATAGTTGTGAACCATGATTCAAAATGGACGGTAGAAGCATTAACGAATATCCTTGAGAATGCAGTCAAATATTCACCGGAACATACAACGATTACAGTGAGGACGCAGGAGCTAGCAAGCAATGTGCTTATTGAAGTAGAAGATGAAGGAATGGGCATTCCTGCGGAGGAACTGCATAAGATCTATCAGAGATTTTACCGGGGAAGGAAAGCAAAGGAACAGGTAAAAGACGGAGCGGGTGTCGGTCTGTATCTTGCCAGAAAGATCATAGAAGAACAGGGGGGGACAATAGCAGCCAAAAGAAAGGCTGAGAAAGGTATGATATTTAAAGTGACACTGCCGCTCATAATAGGAGAATAGTCGGAACCCTTACAAAACTGTTATGGTTGTTGTAAGGGTTTTGTAATGCAGGAATGTTATAGTAGGGGTATGAAATGGAAAGGGGACTTGAAGATATGAGTAGTATTTTAAAAGTAGAAGATCTAGTAAAGTATTATGGAGAAGGCGAGAATCAGGTGAGAGCCGTGGATCATACAAGTTTACAGATAGAGAGAGGCAAGTTTACAGCTATCGTAGGACGTTCCGGCTCCGGAAAATCTACACTTCTGCATCTGATTGGAGGGCTTGACAGACCGGATTCCGGCAAAGTATGGATTGATGGAACCGATATCTATTCTCGAAAAGATGATAAACTGGCACAGTTTCGAAGAAAGAAGATAGGATTTATCTTTCAGGATTTTAATCTGATTCCATCGCTGAATGTGTGGGAGAATATCGTTCTTCCGCTGGGACTTGATAATCGCAAGGTAAAGCCGCGGGAAGTGGAAGATATTCTCAAAAAAATCGGACTGCAGGATAAGAAAGATGCGATGCCGTCTGCTTTGTCTGGTGGACAGAAACAGAGAACTGCGATAGCCAGGGCATTGGTGACAAGACCGGCGATAATTTTGGCGGATGAGCCGACTGGAAACCTTGATTCCCAGACTGAGCTAGAGGTTATGAGCCTATTGAAAAGCTGCGTGTCGGATTTCGGGCAGACGCTTATCATGATTACCCATGATGAAACGATTGCCCAGATGGCGGATGAAATGATTATCATTGAAGATGGCAAGGCGGTGAGAAGATAATGAAGATGACGACCAGAGTTGCATATTGCAATATGCGGCATTATAAGAGCAAAAACATACTGATTGGAATTGCCATTATCCTGACAACATTACTGCTGTTCGTAATCCCATCAATCGGAAAAGATATGGTGGAAGTGAACTTTGCGGTAATCAATAAGATTTATCCAACATGGCATGCCCTTTATCGGAACGTGGACGAGAGTACAGTTATGAAACTGGCGGCACATCATGATGTGAAAACTTACGGACTCCGCAGCGATGCGGGGTACATGAATCTGGAAGATGCGACGGTTTCCATGATGTATATGGACAGAACAGGGATGGAACTTTATAAAGTGAAGCTGAAAGAGGGGCAACTTCCGCAGAAAGAAAATGATATTGTGGTTTCAAAAGGAATACTGGAAGCATTAGGACAGAATGGGAAAATCGGTGACACTATCACAGTACCTTATCAGATTCTGAAAGATGACGGACTGGATTATACGAAGGAGAAAGACTTTCGAATCTGTGGTTTTTTAGCAGATAATGAGAACAGCAAAGACAAAACAATATACATCATTGGTTTCAGAGGCCTTTCTGAAAGCGGAGATACCGGTAGAACAGGTGAAATATCGGTTTTTACTTCAGGTGAATGGACAGAAAGGAAATACGACTGCAGATTATACAGAGACGATACAGAATATTGCCAGACAGTTCGGGATTTCCGAGGATGACATGAATATTAATAAAGAGTATCTTGCAGCAAATTATGTGGATCCGGCTACAATTCCGGTGATTGTAGGAATCATGCTTATTGTTGTATTGGCGGGCATTATCACAATTTATAGTGTTTATTATGTATCTATGAACCAGAGGGTTCGGGAATTTGGAAAGTTAAAGGCAATCGGGGCTACGAAACGGCAGCTTAGACAAATCGTACTAAGAGAGGGAATGGGAGTGGCGTTGTTTGCCATTCCGATAGGACTTTTGATCGGAACAGTTGCTGTGAAAGTTGTACTTCTCCAGTTTGTAGAACATGCAAAGGATTCAAACGTACTTATAACAGAGGCATACAAGGTTGTAGCTAAAGGAGAAGTCCAACTTTATTATTGGTGGATTTATCTGTTGGCAATTGCAGTGACTCTGTGTACAGTGTATCTGTCACTGATGAAGCCTATGCGTATGGCGGCGAAGGTATCAGAAATAGAAGCTATGCGTTACCAGGGAGGCAGTAAGCGACAGAAAAGCAGCAGGAAGGGATATCAATTTCTGAATATCGGACGACTGACCAAGAGAAATCTTGCAGAGAATAAAAAGAAGAGTACTATCACGATTGTATCTATGGCCGTTACCGGAATATTTGTCATGATGGTAGCAACGGTGCTGTCTTGTGCAAATCCGATGGAAAGTGCAAAGAGTTCGATTGTGGGGCAATATGAGATTTCTCCAATTGTGGAATCCGGGAATAAAGAGCATCCTGAATATGAATGGGCGGAGGTTCAAAAGAATAATCCATTAAATGAAGGACTAAAGCAGCAGATAGAGGAGCTTGACGGTGTTGAGCGGGTAGATGTGTTTACCGCGTTGAAGGTATCAGGAGGACCTTTTGAAGAAAAAATTGGAACCGAATTTATCAATGGAGTGCCGGAAGAATACGCAGAAGAGCTGAAAAAAGGAATCACTGAAGGCAATGTCACATACGAGGAATTGAAATCCGGGGATAAAGTGATTCTGGACCGCGCGCTACTTCACTGGTATCCAGATATTAAAGTGGGAGATAAGCTGAAACTCAATATTCATGATGGAGATAATACCTTTCAAAAAGAGATTGAAGTGGCAGCAATTGGTGAATATGGAACAGGTCTGACAAACTATAACTGTCTTATCATGGCAAAAGAAGGGGCAGAGAAACTTACCATAAATAATTCTTCCAGCTATTTTCAGGTGATTGCAGATAAGGATTATGATGAGGCACTGGAAGCATCTCTACAGGCTATTGTGGATGGATCAGGCAGACTGCAGATGCGTACCTGGAAGAATGAGTACGATACATGGGAAAATGCCATACAGATGACTAGAGGTGCATGTTATGCATTTATCATCATTCTGGCAGCAATCAGCATTATGAACTTGATTAACACAATGATCAATAGTGTCCATGTGCGAAAAAAGGAGCTTGGCATGATGCAGGCAATCGGAATGTCGGACCGTCAGTTGATGAAGATGCTCCAGTTGGAAGGTATATTCTATACAGTAGGCACTCTTATTATCAGTATCGGAGTGGGAAGTCTTGCAGGATATCCGTTGTTTTTATATGCAAAGCGTACAGGAATGTTTGATATCAGCACATACCATTATCCGGTAACAGCAGCTATTATTATAATTTTAACATTGTTTGTGATACAGATGTTATTGGCAATATTCATTGCAAAGTCAGTAAGGAAAGATTCATTGATAGAGAGAATTCGTTTCAGTGAGTAAGAATATAAATTTCTGATGTTTAATGCAGATACTAATCAATGTCATAATAAAAAGGGGGACTTGATTTCTCAAATCCCCCAGTGTATAATGAACTCAAGAAAGGTATTCAGATGCAAAATCTGATGCCCTCAGTTAAATTTTATATTCTATGTATAAGTCATAGCATCCAAAACTTTCCTAGGGTCGTGGATGCTATTTCTTATTATGTCGATCTATATAAGTCAAAGCCGCAAAAATTACCAATAGTAAAGTCAATACTTCCATTGTATTCATGGGCATCACCCTCCTTGGATACTAGAGGGCAAAATCGAAATGCATCCGTCTTTCCGGTTCAGTAATACCGAATCAGTATAACACGTTACCGTTTTCAGTACAATAAGGTAATGGTCTGAAAAATACTTTATTCTGTCACCTTATGTAGCTGTATCGTGAGTATTTGCTGGACTAATTGGTGCTGTATATGAAAAAAAGCTATTTAAAAATAAGGTGGAAGCCTTATATGGTCTGCTTGATGATGCGGGTGATGATGCCGAGGGCAACATTACGCTCTTCATCAATATGCGTCACCACAAAGGATACCTGATCCTTTTTCCCGACTGTCCGGCTGTCATAGCAGGAGTGGGCAATGGCATTGACACCGATGGAGAGCCGGACAAAGACGGTGCCTTTATGGATGTCTTCCACAGTTCCGGCGTATTTTCCCTGAATCTTACATTTTTTCATGTTTTCCTTGCTGGTGTTGCCTTCCACACTTTTGACATCTGCGTGGACAATGACCTGCTCCGGTGAGTCTGCCCGCACATCCAGGATGCGTACCAGGATGTGATCGCCTACCTGGAAGCGTTCTCTGGCATCACCCATCCAGTCGAAGGACAGGTCTCTGGCAAGAATGGAGGTTTCCACACCGAAAATTTCTGCCCGGACTACCTTTTCCGCAACAGCAATGACTCTTGCCTGCACGATACGGTCTTCATAAACTTTCGGCATTCCGGAAGCATCTTTATCCAGATAGAAGATCTGGCGTTTCTTCAGCATCGCTTCTTTCCGGCTGGCGACAATGCTGCGTGTCTTCGGATCTAATCCCTTAATCAGAAAATCAATCTCACATCCAAGCATATTGTTGAGGATTTTGTTCTGCCGCAGAGCAAGCTCCCCATAATCGTGTGCTTCATCCTGCATGAGATGGATCATCATCTCAGTTACTGGGATGACAGTACGGAAATCCTTGTAGTAAACCACGGCAATGAGGCTGCCGTTTTCTGTTTTCTCGATACCGCCAAGCATTCCGGTTAAGATCCGGCGGGTACGGTAGGCATTCTGGATCTCATGCCAGGTAAGGTCTGAAATGGACTGGGCTGTTTCCAGCTTCGCATCGGAATCCAGAGTTAAAATAGGTGTGTTGGTTGTTTCGTTTGGCATCATAGTGTCTCCTTTCAAATTATGACATGATAGAATCTTTATCTAAAGGAACCATGTCTGTGTGATCCGAATAGTTATCTGCTGAGAAGTCATCCGGGAAATCGTGATAGCCAGGTTCCTGATAAACGCTTTGCTGGTCAAAGTGCGGTTCAGCTTTTTTCTTTTTCTGCTTTCCATAAGAAGCGGTTTTTTTCGGGTGGGAAGCAGGAATAGTTGGAGTGTACGTATATTCTTCACTACATGCTCTTTTTCTCCATTCCGGAATATGTTCGGAAGCCTTCCGGGGAATGAGTTTTTGGGCATCCGGGTGCAGGGTGTAATCGTATTTTTCTACCTGCAGTACCTTCTGACCACGCAGGATAATCAGTGCAGTATCCAGCGGGAGCCGCAGGATCTCATCCGGAGTTAAGAGCTTTCGTTTCCCGATGGATCTGGTCTGGCGGTATTCCGGTGTATAATCGGATACCCTCCAGCTATTTAATTGTTTGGCTTCGCTGCTGACACCAACGGTCACATCACCGGAGCGGTTAGAGATAAATGTAGCAGTTACCTCATCCGTACAGCCTAAAAATAGCTGAGTGTCGCAGTTCCCGATGATTTCCTGCCATTGGTTTAAGGGATACCGGTTCTGCATCTGAGGCAGGTTTTGGAAAATGCAGGAAATACTGAGGTTTCGACTTCGGATCACGGAAATCTTTTTGTTGAGCGATAGGATTGCTCCCGTATTCGCCAGCTCATCAGCCAGGATATGTACCGGAACCGGCTAGTTTCCATCTTCCCATAGGTGTCTGCATAACGGACCAGTTTGATGAAGATGAAGGTCATAAACAGGGAAGAAAGAAAATCAAAAGTGCTGTCTTGATCCGAAGTGATGCAGAAGTATGCACATTTTTCTTTTCCCGGCAGCGTCAGGTTGATCTCATCATAGGAAGTGATCTGGCGGATCAGCTTGTTCTGGAATACCTGAAGTCTGGAACCGAGTCCGATGATGACGCCGGAACGTACCGTGTCACTTGCCTGCTTATAGATGCAGTAGGGGACTTTTGCCGGATGGGAGACCGGAAGCAGGTCAAAGAGGCTGTTCAGTTCTTTTTCCGAACTCATGGTCAGGAGTTTGTATACCTGTCCGATATTCTTTGCCTCCGGTGGGAATCCCTGATCCACATAGAGAATCAGAGCTTTTAATAAGTTCATCTCGGCATTGTCCCAGAAGTGATCGCCTTTGGCAGAACCGGTATTCTGGATGATGACATCAGCAAATACCTGTGCCATGGTTTCCTGTCCGCCAATTTCACCCAGACAATTCCAACTATCCGAGTTTTCCGGGTTTACAAGATTAAAGGATTTCACGATATATCCGGCATTCTCAAGGTAAGTGGCTGTACTTTCGTACAATTCCGATTTTGGATCGGTGATGATGAGGCTTTCCCCGCGGGCAACACACTGGAAGATCATGTTGCGTGCAAAGGCCCGGCTTTTCATGGAACCGCTGGCACCGTAAACGGCAATATTCCGGTTCATGCGGGTATCCTTCGGGAGACAAACGGCTTTTCCGTTCAGTTTTCCAAGAATGGTTCCCTTGTGTTTCTTGACATCATTCGTAAGCTCCAGTACCTGATGCATTTCCTCCAAAGTCATAAAACCGGAAGTCCCATAGGTTCCCTTTGTGGAATAATTCAGGTTCCGGCCCCGGTCTGTTATTTCCCCGTTTCGGTCAAATCCCATACGCATGAGAAGGAAGGTCAGGAGTCCAAAAGCTGCCAGACATAGAAAAATCCCATACAGATTGTACGGGAAAGCAGTCAGGGCATCCAGACAGGCGAGCGGGTGCGGGGAGGGGATCTGCGGGGCAGTTCCGTTTCCGGCAAAATTGCCGGCAGATTCCCAGGTCTGATAGTTGCGGATAAATTGAGCAACATAGCCTCCTGCATAGAGGGTGCAGAAGGTGATCGGAAGCATATAAATGAGCTTCCACCATTTACGGTTCATGTAAAAACCCCTTTTGAATTTGCAAAGGTCAATACTGGAGAAATGGATTGTGGCAGTTAAGTATTTTTTCAGGACCGGAATCTGAAAATCGAAACAGATCAGGTTCCCGGATCTGCCGTATACATTTAAGCCGGTATTGAACCGGTTGATTCGCTGCATGTCAAAATCATAAGCAAGAAGGATGGGGTTCCCGGAAGCATCCGTGGCATCATGTTCCAGTGGAATTGAATCGCTGCGGCAGCCCAGATCGGACAGCAGGAGGTTGTCCAGCTTTTCCATGATCTCAGGGTGAACCAGCAGTTTTAAAAGCACTTCCCCTTCCGGAGTATTGGGAAGGTAATGGAAATGCTCGAAGGAGGTGTCCAGCATAAACAGGCTCTTTTTGTAGCCTCCGGTACTGGTAAACAGCCGGAAAGCCATTTCCATGTCGGTTCCGGTCATGATTGCCCGGATCTGTGGATGTCCGTTGTAAGGGTAGCCTTGCAGGTAATGCTGCAGGAAGGCGTTTAAGCGGACTTCCGTTCGATATTCCCATTTCAGGACTCCGTTTCCCGTGTTATAAAGGACATAGACACATTGCGGTGCCATCAGGATGCCCATGCTGCGGGAGTTCCTAATCTTCGTGGTCTCCGGGCCCAATTCCTTAATTTCTCTGGAAGCGTAAAAAAGAGGAAGGCTTCGCATACCGATGGAACCAGCTTCGCGGTGATTACAGAAGATGTCAGGTTTTACATCCGGATAAAAGGGAATCCCGGCATGAAGGAGTGTCAGATACGTTTCGGCTTTCTGATGTAAGCGGATACGTCGGGATACTTCACTTCGGATGAGGTTCGTCTCGGTATTGCCGGTCAGATAGCACTGGAAGCGTAGCGGCGAGACAGATAACAGCATCTCTTTCGCAGCTTTTGTAAGACGGTAGCCTCTGAGAGCATCCCGGTAGTGGGTACGGATGAGGTGTTCCGCCTTCAAATCCGTAATGAGTTTTTCCGCATAGGAGGCACTTGGGATGAGTCTGTTTAGCTGGTCTGCGGGAAATTCCCCGCACATCCCTATCATTTCCAGTAAGCGGTATTTCGTAGTGTCAGGTCTTATCAAATAAGCATCACCTCAATTCAGTTCTTACCCATGCAAGCCTATACTTGGGTAAATCTCCGGTGGTTTGGAGATAAAAAAAGCAAGAAAACAAAGTTCCCTGCGGTGGTTCTTACCGATGTCGGATTTCTGCCTGAGAAGTCAGGAGATTTTCCGACATGCTTTCGTGATGATTTTTCTGGTTCTGCAGCCATTTCGGAAAGTCAGCTTTTTCCATAACCGATACCAGTGTACAGTCCTTTAAGCCAAGCTGTGTCGTGTAAGTAGGGAATCACAGAAAAAGCCGCTGTCATCTGTCAGAACATAAGTACAAAGTGTATCCAGAATCTGTTTAAACTCCAGATTGTCATAATCCCGGATACGTCTTTGAGGAAGTTCCCTGTCATATATTGACTGAAACATATCACGCAGTCACGATAGAGGGGCAGGCATTTGTTTTACATACTCCCGAAGCATATAATTAAGCGGTTCATGGAGAAATGCAGTGTTTGTGTGGACTCTCGTTTCGGAAGCAGTCCGGGAAGCGTAATGGTGAGAATCCCCTGCTGTTCTGCAATCCGCATTCCCTGTGCATCTGCCACTTTGGGAAGATAAGCTGCTTGATTTGGGGAGAGAGCCGGACAGACAAGGTTACGCATCTGGCAGGCAATCCGCTCCGCCCGAAGAGCAGCACTGACGCTCAGTTCCTCAAAATTTTTATCATAATTCTGGATATCAGTGACCTTCAGAGCGTAAACGGTATTCGTCAGTTTTTGCAGCTCCCCTTCCAGTTTTTCAAGCCGCTGGTAAATGGTTGGTGTATTTTGCGTCATAATAACCTACTTTTTCATGTAGTAACTGACAGCACCGGATTCATTTACAAGGCAGTAAGCGGCTACATCATCAATGGTGATTTTGGCAGCCTGGCTTTCGGATTCTAAGACAATCAGGCGTTTGGAACCATGTGATGGGATACTTTCCATCACATGATTGATCAGAGCCTCCTGTTCTTCACCGATATAGATGATTTCGTATTGTTCATCTTGCGAAAAGAAATTGAGCTTGATTGGAAATTCGCCACTGGTGTGGTATACAACACCTTTCTTAAAATCCAGCAGTACCCAGAAGCATGTAATTATAGCATAGTCAGGATTCTCAGCAGACTGCTGGCTGTCACAAAGAAGGTCATGCTCTTTATCGTAAATGATGCGCCCTTGTTTGATGAGGCTGGTAATCAATGACTTGATAGACTGCTCATGTCGGGAGAAAAGTTGTAAAACCTGGTCATACCTCAGAGTATGGTAAGTGGTAATGAACCGTAAGAGCTTGGCTCCCTCTCCTTGATAGATTTCGTTCCTTGTTTTCATGATTGACTCCCTTCTATATATAATAGGAAACTTTATACATATGGCTGTACGTACAGGATACGTTTGGTATTGTAAGTATAGTGTACGTACAAAGTACATAGAACCTGCTGTCAGCGATTGAATTTACAGGTACAAAAAAAGCACCATCTATGGGTGCTGGAAATAAGGAAAACTATAAGCAATACCTATTGTAGCATGGGTAATTTTACGCTTCAATCGCAGAAGCAGGTCATTTCTGTGCCATTTTCACTGGTTGGCATAAAAAAAGCAGGAAACCATTTTGATTCCCTGCATGGTGTATTGTTGTGCTTTTGTGTAGTTCTAATGATTACTTGTCTTTATAAAATGCTTCGAAAGCTTGTGCGAAGAATTCGGCTGTACCATTGCCGTATTTTTCATCTATCATAGGTTTGATTTTTTCATTACGGTAATATTGAGCCTGTGCAACCATCAGACCGTGTTCTTTCTTTATCTGTGAAAGTTGTTTCATAAGAAAACCGTATTCGGAAACAAGTTCTCTTACTTCAGAAGAATCTGGTGAACATACTTTTTTAGCTGCTAATTTGTATAAAAGATTGTCAAATTGTTGGTTGTAACTTTCTGCAGCCTCTTTGCTAATAGGATTGTTGGCAACAGACAGGAATTGCTCTTTTCCTCCATACCACTCAACAACTTTAGCATAGCCTTTCTGCATTTCTTCTGATGAAACTGTCTTAATATAATGCTTTTTCCATTCTTCAATGCTTCCAAACTCTTTTACAGCAAGTTCTTTCATATTGTCAGGCATATGTTCAAACATAGTTTGGAACATTTCTTCAACTTCCGTTTTACTAAAAATCGCAAAATCCATTTTATTCTCTCCTTTCAGGATATCATCAATGCTGGCAATCAGATGTTCCATACGTTCTTTCTTTGCTACCAACATTTTTCTCTGCATTTGCAAGATCTGGTTCCTTTCAAGAGCAGGATTCTCCAGAACAGCTTTGATTTCTTTCAAAGGAATGTCAAACTCACGGAAAAACAGAATCTGCTGTAATATTTCCAATGCCCTATCGTCATAAAGCCGGTATCCCGCATCACTTTTTTGTGTTGGTTTTAAAAGCCCGATTTCATCGTAATAGTGAAGCGTGCGAACGCTGATACCTGTAAGTTCTGATATTTCTTTGACTGTCCTCATAGTTGCTGACCTCCTGTTCCTGATAAGATAACTGTACGCTATGACGTTCCGTGAGAGTCAATATATATTTTGCATTTTTTAGTATAACATTTTTATGATATTACGAAAAGCCGAGGAGATAGGCGATATGTATTACTCTGGAAAGAACTTGTTGAGCGTATCCAAATGTCTCTTTTGCAGTAAATCCCCAAAGGATGGTACTGAGTGCTTCAATCGCAGCCCTGCGTTTCCGGTAATAGGTGCGGTAGGAAATATTGGTGATGTGGTGAGCCAGCTTATCCAATATCTCATCTGTATTTTTCATTTCCTGTGGAGAGAGAAAAGCGTAGTAGAGAATCCAGTAATACTGTTCCCCATGCTTGTGATTGTTCCGGAGGAGATCGATGGATGATTCCAAAAGCTTCAGCATCTGGTTGCTTCTGGCAATACTTTTTGCCCGTTGTTCGATGTCGCTTCCGGTAAGATCAGCCCCGGCAGCATAGATGGAGTCCAGAAATTTGTCGATGTCATTGTCGTATTGGAGCTTAAACTGGTGCTCCATCTGGTGTACGACTACCTTCAGGCTGTAGGTTGCATCCCGGTATCTGCGTAAAAACTGATAGGTGTCGTGAAAACGTGGATCTTCTTCGGGTGAAGGAAATCCCTGTGTATTGCGGTTTGCCATGTCTATTCCCCCCCTTTCAGTGCAGAAGGCTCTGCCACGGCAGGCATCTTTTGGGCAGACTCATCCCCTGGACTTACGGACAACTCAAACCGATAAGCGGCATTTCCGTAGGGACAGATAATATTTAGAGTAAATGTATTAAATATATCTTTGCAGGCTGATAATGGAGATAATATATAGCGGGTTTTGGAGCAGTGGCAACATGGAATCCCTTGTGAATCCAATAGTTCTGCGACTTTTTGCACGATAAATTTCATGTGTGAATCTGGAACGCAGGAATCATTTTTTGTAACGGTGATTTGTGAGTCTGTGACAGTTTCTGAAACGCTAACAGAAGCAGAATCCTCAATAGTGATTTCTTCAGGTACATGGATTGGTAATTGCATCTTCATAGCGATCTCCTCCTTGTCAATCATAACGTCGCTGATATTAAACATCACGGACAGGTAATTGTTGAGATAAATTACGCTTCCGTGTTTTCCTGTAAATGAGATAAGTGTAATGTATTCTTTTTCCTCCAGTTTCTTCAAGAGTCGTGATACCGATGCCTTTGACAGACTCCACCTTTCACCCAGTTCATTAAAGCTGGTAAGGGGATTTCCGGTATTATCCCGGTAATAGACAATGGGACCGGAATCAGATCCCAGGACAGAGGAATCGTTGTAAACTGCATGAATCCACAGATCCAGAATAACATCCATTTCCGAGCATTTTCCAATGCCAATTAGTTCGTGAACTTTGGCAATCGGGAAAAAGAAAAACCCTGTATCTTTTTTACAGGGATAGTTGTATTCCAATACGGTATTGTCTTTGGGCCAGTCTGATATTTTGAATTTGACCAGGCGGTTTTTGCCGAGAAGAGAGTAGGTAATGTAATTCTGCTCTTCAAAAAATCGAAGGATGGACAACGCTTGATGTTGGAAACGGCAGCGAAACCATTCCTGAAGATCTGTGACTGTGCAGATCCACTCTCCTGGACCAATGGTATAGGTAATGTGTTCCATCCGGCGGTAGGATGTGCGGTAATTTGCATAGGAGCATAATACCAGATAATAAAAAAGAAAAGAGCCCCCGGTAGTTCGGATGCTCTTGGTAGTGATTAAAGTTTGTATGAAGTCACGGTAAATGCGACAGCGTGGAAATTCCACGATTTGTTTGAGTTCTAATTTGTAATTCATGGTGATCTTCCTTTCAAAGTATATTTAATTGTAATCGGACTTTTCATAGTGTTGGTATCAAGAAGAAGCCGATGGAAGTATAGCAAGTAGTCGTGTCACTCATTGCATTTTTATTGCATTTTTAAAATTTAGATTATGTGGCTATGTTGCTCTTAACTGGTTAAAAAGCCTTTTAAAATCGTCTATATGCGTTAATACTCCGTACTGTCTGTCTGGAGTTCGAATAATGTACATGAGCCAAGAAATGCCGAATTTACGGCATTTCTTGGCTCGTTTTTTGCCTGATGACAATAATTTTGGAAAATATTATTTATTGATAAATAGTCTTTGTGTTTGTAGAGTCGCTTTATATATAATAATTACAAAACATAAAGAAGATTAATTGTAGATCTAACATGGATTGATAACTCTGTTGGATTAATTAATACATCTAAGTAATTAGGGTTACTATGATGGTATATTTTTGAATATTCGTTAAGTTCTTCGATTTCTGGTAAGTAATCTTTAAGTCTATATAGCGGGGATGAAATATCAGAATCTCTTATCATGGAAATGAAATCTCCCAACCATTGATTGTCTTTAACTAAATTGAAATATTTGAGCCTAAAAATACCTTCTATGCAAGGTCTAATACATCTTACAACTTCGCGTAAGTAAAGCGTATCTTGTTCGCCGGAATATATGTATTGATGCAATGTATTGATATCTTTTGATAATCCAGTTAATAAATCGTTTTTTATATCTTGTATGACAAGTGTGTTAGACGCATTACGTCTTTGTATTTGTAATGTAAGGCATTCTCCGTTATAGGCATTACAAAAATCGTTTGCAAAATGTAAATCATGTGTAAGTATAATAATTTGTCCGACTTTGTTTGCAATACGAGTTAACTGAGTTATTGTAGTTTGTTTTCGATGGGTATCGAAACTAGTAAAAGGGTCATCTACAACTACGATATAATCTTTTGGATTTGGTACAATATCTATTTTAGCAAGAAAAAATGATAAGGCTAATGCATTTTTGTCACCTTCACTTAAGTAATATTTTAACGAAGGAGCTTCAGCTTGTCGATCTGAGAAATGAATCTCGTGATTATTTATCTTTAATCCGTAGATAAATCTTAATTCGTTTGATTGACTAATATAAACAATTTTTTGATCTATTATTTTTAAATCATCGCTAAAAGTTGCCAAATATCGGTTTATATTTTGGATGTAACTATCAATTCGAGAGTTTATTAAAGATATTCTTGTTTCGCCTAACTGTTTAAAATGCCCATTTAATTGCTCACGCTGAAGTAATAACTTTTTTAATGTCTTGTCATTCTTTATTTCCATTTTATTTTGTCTGAGCTTCATCTTGCGATTTCTTATTTTGGGTTTTAACAAAGATAGCTCTCGCTTTATTTGACACATTTGAGATTTGAGTTGTAAAGCCTCGTCTGCACATGTTAGTTCAAATATATTAAGCTCGTTTAGATTATCATGAATAGATATTGAATAAATATTATCTTCAAGATAAAAACTGTTGAATATCTCGATGCATGAATGATTTCGATTCCATTTGTTGTTCATATATATAAATTGTTTGTTATCATCACCTAACAACCGTATTTCAGTTGGTGCAGAAGCTTGGAAAGAAGCTTTAGCATGTAAAGAACTATTATCGCATAAAGATTTAAACATTAGAGAAAGACTTGTTTTTCCGCTTCCGTTTGGTGCATATATAACGGTGGCTTTTTTTAATGAACAGTCCCAGTTGGTTTGGGAATGGTTAAACAAAATAAACTTATTATAATTGTTTATAGATATTATTTTTTTATCATTGTATTTTCTCCTTTATTCCTTCTTAGGTTTCCTTTTCCTCTTCACATAAGAGAAATCCGGAAACAAGTCTTTTAACAATTCAGCTGTTTCTTCTGCATCGTCATCCTCATTCATTTTCTGAATCAGTAGCAGGTCATCATCATCAAGATTTAAAGAAACGGTATACTCTTTATTCGGATCTGCTGGGTTCATTGGGTACTTTACCTCTTTGAGGTAATACTCTGTTTCTGATATTTCATCATCTTCAAGTTTATCTCGTAAATGTGCCCAATGCTCAACCATCTTTCGGAAGTTATCAAGGTCTTCCTGTGGACGGAGACCGGCACTTGGAAGCCGCTCTTCAAATTTAAAGCAAACTTCTCCGTCTTTTATAGTGGGGCGTAATCCATATGCCCATTCAATATCAAACAGCACATGAAGTGCACTGAATATATTTGCTACATCAGGGTCAGATAATGCATAAAAGCTGACCCCTAGATTTCTTGCAATATTTAATAAAGTTGCTTCATCCGGATATCTGTTTTCAAGTTCATAGTTTCGGATGGTGGATTCGTTTAATCCACATTTATCTGCTAATTCCTTTTGCGTCAGGTCGGATGTAATTCTGAAATTTCGAATCAAATAGCCTACACGGCGGGTGAATTTCTCGCCAATTTTACTGCTCCTTATTCGTGTAATGAGTGTTGTAGCATGCACGAAGACACGAGGTACAAACCATGCATCTGTGTACATTATAACATCAACAGTGCAAAAATGAACTGTTAATATAAAACACATCAAAACCGTTCAGAAGTGAACTGAACAATAAAAACAAAAGAGAGGAGGCATTAGCTTATGGAGAACAAGAGATTTTTGACAGCACAGGATGTCATGGAAATGCTGGGAGTTTCACTATCGTATTCCTATAAACTGATACGACGGCTGAATTCAGAACTTGAGGCTGATGGATTCGTGACAATAAAAGGACGTGTCAGTACACAGTATTTTATGAAACGAATCTATGGGCTATCTACGGATAAGGAGGTAAGATAGATGGCGGTTATCAAGAATAATAAGACTGGAATGTGGGAGGTGAGAACCTATTATAAGGATTTGATCGGAGCAAGGAAGCAGAAAACCAAGAGGGGATTTGCCAAGAAGAGCGAAGCCCTTGAATGGGAACGTAATTTCAAGTTGAAAGAGGATCAGAGTATCAGTATGAGCTTCAAAAGTTTTGTGGATATTTATCTGACGGATTTAGAACCAAGAATAAAACGCAATACTTTTCTGACAAAGAAGCACTATAAAGATGAAACAGGATATAGCAAATATTTTAAGTATGCTATGCAAAAGAAAAGGTGTAGAAATAGTAGAAGCAGAGATATGCCCAGATCATGTGCATATGCTTGTGAAGATACCACCAAGTTTAAGTGTTTCAAGTTTTGTAGGGTATTTGAAAGGAAAAAGTACACTTATGATCTTCGAACGCCATGCAAATTTAAAATACAAATATGGAAATCGCCATTTCTGGTGCAGAGGATATTACGTAGATACTGTAGGGAAAAATGCAAAGAAGATACAAGAATATATTCAAAATCAGTTACAAAATGATTTAGAGTATGATTAGATGACATTAAAAGAGTATATTGACCCGTTTACGGGTGAGCCAGTAAACCAAAATAATAAAATAAGCCCCGTAGGGCTTAATAAGTAAATGACGGTACAGTTGGCGAACCAAATTCGATGAGTCTTTAGACTTAGCGTCGGTAATAAGCCCTTATAGGGCTAGTACAAACCACCGGCTAAGCCGGTGGTTTTTGATTATATATGTAAAATATTACGCAAAATGTAATAAATAACAATGTTCAACATACAAACCTACAATCAGTAAAAATATTTACAATTAAAACCGTTTCAGCTATAGTAATAACTGTAAACAAGAGATGCAAACAAAAACCCAAATTCGTAAATAAATCTGGCCGGATCATTCACGAAAGTTATAACAAAGAAGTTTATAAAAGCAATCACAAGGAGAAGTTAAAATGAAAAATATAACGTATGTATCGTAGGCGGAGGAAGCACATATACACTTGGATTTTTAAAATCATTTGCTCGTATGCAGGAAGAGTTTCCATTAAATAAACTTGTTTTATTTGATATCGATGGGGAAAGACAGAAACCGATCGGTCAGTATGGAGATATCATGTTCAGTGAAAGATATCCCGAATTAGATTTTTCCTACACAACAGATCCAGCAGAGGCATATCAGGATATGGACTTCATTTTCATGCAGATGCGTGCTGGTGGTCTTCCAATGAGAAGAGAGGATGAACATATTCCACTAGCTCATGGAAAGATCGGACAGGAAACATGTGGAGCCGGTGGTATGGCATATGGATTACGTTCTTGTGTAGATATGATCGAAGCAATTCATCAGATCCGCCAGTATTCACCAGAAGCATGGATCTTAAACTACTCAAACCCAGCAGCGATCGTTGCAGAGGCATTAAGAAGAGAATTCCCAGATGATAAGAAAATCTTAAATATCTGTGATCAGCCAGAAAATGTAGTACGTTCCACAAGCCGTTTGTTAGGATATGACTGGGAAGATCTTGATCCAGTATACTTTGGATTAAATCATTATGGATGGTTCACACATATTTATGACAAAAATACAGGAGAAGATTTACTTCCAAAAGTAAGACAGATCGTAAAAGAAAAAGGATTTCTTCCACAGGATGCAGAACAGAGAGACCAGTCATGGCTTGACACTTATGGATTTGTTCAAACAATGTTAGAAGACTTTCCAGACTATCTGCCAAATACATATGATGGATATTATCTGTATCCAGAATATAAGGCAAGTCATTTGAATCCAGAATATACTCGTGCCGATGAAGTTATCGATGGTCGTGAAAAACGTGTATTTACAGAGTGTGCAGAAGTCATCAAAGAAGGAAAACTTGGAGATAAATTCCATGCAATTTCAGATGCACATGCAGAAATGATGATTAAAGTTGCAGAAGCGATTGCATTCAATACATTAGGACGTTTCATTTTAATCGTAGAAAATAACGGAGCGATTGCTAATATGCAGGACGATGCAATGGTAGAAGTAGTATGTGAACTTGGAATCAATGGACCACGCCCAATGAGAGTTGGAAATATTCCTCAATTCTACTTAGGACTTCTTGTACAGCAGGTGTCTTGTGAAAAAGTTCTTGTAGATGCATTCTTTGAGAATTCTTACCAGAAAGCATTACAGGCATTTACATTAAACCGCCTGATTAATGATGCAAAGGTAGCAAGAACAATTTTAGATGAATTGATTGAAGCAAACAAAGGTATGTGGCCAGAATTAAAATAAGCATACTATATTTATAAGAAAAGAGATGTAAATGTATTATAAATTAGGAAATGGAGTTTGATTATGAAAAATAAATTATGAATTTCTTCTCTGATCTGGGAAGAAGTCTTATGATGCCAATCGCAGCTTTAGCTGCGTGCGGTATCGTCCTTGGACTTACGTCCGCATTTATGAAACCGCAGGTGCAGGGAGCAATTCCATTTTTAGCAGCAACTGTACCATTGTTTATTATTTCAACATTAAATAAAGTATCAGGGATCGTATTTACATTGATGCCAGTTTTGTTCTCAATTTCGATTGCAATGGGACTTGCAAAAGAAGATAAAGGTGTAGCGGCATTTGCAGGATTTTTAGGATACTATGCATTCTTAGTAGCCAGCAGCTGTATCATCGGAACAGGTATTATGGATTTTAGTGCCATGAAGATTTCTCCTACATTAGGAGTAGAAACAGTAGATATGGGTGCAACAGCAGGTATCCTTGCAGGTCTTGTAACAGCATGGCTGCATAATAAATATCATAAAGTACAGTTTCCAGCAGCAATCGCATTTTATGGTGGAAAACGATTCGTAGCACTGATCGTAATTGTAACAATGTCATTGATCGGTCTTGTAATGCCACTAATCTGGGAACCAATCTCAGTAGGTATCAATGGATTAGGTTCATTGATTCATTCAGCAGGAGCATTTGGAGTATTTATTTTCGGTACATTAGAACGATTGTTGATTCCAACAGGACTCCATCATGTATTAAATTCATTATTTAGAACAACACCATTAGGTGGAACATATAAAGGCGTAGAAGGATGCTTAAATATTTTCTTACAGTACGTAGATAAAGTTCCTCTAACAGATCTTCAGCAGTATACACAGTTCCTTGGACAAGGAAAGATGCCATTTATGATGTTTGGACTTCCAGGAGCAGCACTTGCAATCTATCAGACATCTCCTGAAGAAAAGAAGAAAAAGTAAAAGCATTAATGATTGCTGGTGTTGCAGCAAGTTTTGTATCTGGTATCACAGAACCAATGGAATTTTCCTTTATGTTCATTGCACCAATGTTATTCTTATTTCATTCTATTATGGGTGGTATCTCTTTCATGCTGATGTCAGTTTTAGGAGTTATTGTAGGAAATACTGGGGGAGGAATTATTGACTTCTTTATCTGGGGTGTATTCCAACCAGGTTCACATTGGTATTGGATTCCAATCGTTGGAGTTTTTTACGCAGTAATCTACTATGTGGTATTTAAATGGTATCTATCACGTAAGAACATTTCTATTGATGTAGCAGCCGATGAGGAAGAAGACGATGCTACAGGATTAAGCGTAGATGAAAAAATGAAAAATCTTGCAACTACTATTATTGATGGTCTGGGTGGATTTGATAACATTGAAGTTGTAAACAACTGCATTTCAAGATTACGTGTTGATGTAAAAGATATGTCTATTGTAAATGAAGAAGAATTAAAGAAAACAGGCTGTCTTGGAATCGTAAAACCAAGTGAATCACATATACAAGTTATTTATGGACCAAAAGTAGAAAAAATAGCTGATGCAGTAAGAGCAGTATTAAAGTATTAATATGAACAAAAAATGCAGGAAGACTATTTAAAAAGGGTCTTCCTGCTTTTTGATATGGTGTCGGAGATATTCTACAATAAGTTGAACGACAAGAAATGAAGTCATTTTGGTACGCAGGTGAACATGTTCAAGAGGAACTTCCTGTGTCCAGATATAAGTATCTGAATCGGTCAGTAATGAAGGATTGATTTCAGAACTGGAAATCCAGATGATATTAGCATGACGTTGATGACAAGAATCAATAATTGACTGATAAATCGATGCTTCTCCGTAATTCGTGAAGATGATCAATGTAGCATTTTCAGGAAGCGATTTGGAAAGAGCGCGTAAAAAATCAATCCAGTCAATATAGATACAAGGAATATCCATGGAATTAAGCATGGAATATAAATACTTTGCAGGAAGCGAAGACATATTACGTCCATAAATATAAATAGATTTGTTCCGCATGATCTCCGAGCAGATGTCTTTAATTTTTACTGCGTCAATATTATCTATAAAATCTTTTAAAACAGCAGTACGTCGTTGCAGGATCTTCCAGGAATTTGAAAAATCAGAAGAAGAATGGAGTTCATTGCGAAGGGTAAATTTTAATTCATTAAATCCTTTAAATCCAAGCTTCTGACAAAAACGAACAATTGTTGCATTGGAAAGGTATAAATCCTTACAGATATCACTTAAAGATAAATAAGGAAGATGATTTTTATGTTGAATAAAATAATCAAGGATCATTTTATCGTTTTCAGTAAAATTGGAAGAATCAATCTGATTCAGAAAAGTTTTCATGTTCAAGACCTTTCTTATAGAAACTGAAGTATTCAATAAATGAGCTCAATACAAAGAAAGAGCAAAGTCGGGAAGTTAAATCCGCACCATCATTTTCGCGCTTTTTAGAGAAGAAACGAAGGTTATAGGTAGATACTTCAGCAAGATCATTATTTTCAATGGAAGAGATCGATATTACGATCATACCGTGAAGGCGAGCTTCCTTTGCAAGGTTTAAAGTTGATTCAAAGCGTCCGGAATTACTGATAAAAATAAAAATACTTTTCTTATCAGCTGTTTGGATAAAATGTCTTAAAGCTTTAGAAGCAGTAGTTTTATACACTTTTTGACAGTCTGAAATAAATAACATACTTTCAAGATAGCTGACAGAAATATCGGTAAGACCAGCAGGACTGTATAAATAAACTGGCGGGTTACTGCAAAGCAGTCTTGCGATCTGAAACATATCATCAGAATTTAGAAGACTTGAAGTACTTTCAAGATCAGCTTTGATCGAATTCTTGATCGAAGCAACAGATATATCGGATGATACAGGATTTTGTTCTTTTTGAATATTTAAATTCTTTAAAAAATATTTAAATTCCGGGAAACCACTGAATCCAAGCTTACGGCAGAAACGAATGACGGTTGATGTGGAGTAATTAATTTCCTGTGCAAATGTCTGAATGCTCATTGAAACAATTGCATCCGAGTGTTCGTGAACATACTGCATGATCTCAAGTTCTTTTGGAGAGAGTGAATGCAGAGGAATATTCAAATTCATTAAGAAAAGCTCCTTTCAGCCACGAATATATCGACAGCATAAATAGTCCATATAAAGGACGTTAATGTTAACTTAATTATATAATTATAAATTAAATTTTTGGAGGTGTAAATATGTTTTTTTTAAGAAAAATAAAACTTAAAAGCATTTTTAACAGGAGAACTTGTAAGTATTGATAAGGTAAACGATGACGTATTTTCCCAGAAAATGATGGGAGACGGAATTGCGATCAAACCAAATGATGATAAAATTTATTCTCCTTGCAATGGTACAGTTGAAGTTGTATTTGAAGGATCAGAGCATGCAATTGGAATTGTGATGGATAATGGATTACAGGTAATGATTCACTGCGGACTTAATACCGTAAATCTGACAGGAATTTGTAGCTCAAAAGTTAAAAAAGGCGACAAAGTCAAAGCAGGACAATTGATCATGACGTTTGATAGAGAAAAATTAAAAGAAGAAAATTGTGACGATATTACAATGTTAGTTGTGCTTGATCAGGGAGAAGCAAAGAGTATTACATTTGTAGGTGATCAGAATGTGGTAGCAAATGAGACAGAGATCGCACAGATTGCTTAAAAGATTATATATAGAAACACTCACTAAGTTATATTATTTCAAAGATAACTTAGCGGGTGTTTTTTGATTTCAAATTTCAACTTCACAATACATCTCAATATATTCCTCAAACCGAGGCAGTGCTAAAGTCAGTTCTCCACGAACAGAACCATTCACAACACCACGCTCCATCAAGCGCTTCCGGTAAGTATTCAATAACTGTGGAGATATCGATAATTTCTCACGAATTTCCCCAGTTTTATAAACTCCCGTAGAAATTACATAAACAATCTTCCGGTCAAGTTCAGAAAGTTCACTCCATATCTTCTCATAAGCATAAATGATCAATTCCTCGTCAAACTTAGGAAGCAGTTTTTCAAGATCATCATTTGTCTCCCACTTCAAATAACCAAGAATCTGAAAAGCAAAAGGATACCCCTTTGTAAGTTTCGCCATCTCAACAGCCTCACTTGGAGAAATGTCAAATACAGAACGATAACTTGTAGTAATTGCAGGAATGCTAAGTGGTTCCAGAAAAATTTTTGGAGCACGATATAAAAATGTCAGACTCTTCTCGTTTTGAAGATTGCTGATATTATCAAACAAACCAGCCATTACAAGATACACAGGGTAATTCTGTGTAATATAAATCTGAAAATTACTAGCAAATACTTTGACATAAGAATTATTTATAATCTCATCAATGATAAAAAGAACTTTCTTTCCTTTATTTTTTAACTTCTCAAGAATATTTACGAAGCATAGCTTCTTTTTCCAAAGAATCATTTGTTTTGTTTACCGACAACTCAGCAATTCCGAGATTTAGATTTAATCCAAGATCCAGATCATGAAATTGTGAAACGCGGGTAAGTTCGGAAACTGCACCAGCGATCAAATCTGTATCAGCACTCAATCTTAAAACAATCCATTGATCATTTGAAGAATAATGATCAGCAATTTCAGCAAGAGAAACCGTCTTTCCAGACCCCCTGACACCAGCAACCATATAAACTTTATTTGAAGGATTTTCCATATCAAATGTATGAATGATCTTTCCAATTTGGTTAGTGCGCGAAATGAATTCCGTAGGTTTTTGACCAAATGTTAAAGTAAAAGGATTTTCCATTTTCTATTCACCTCCATATTTATTTATGTTTATTTATGTTTATTATATGAATATATGTTTATTTATATTTATTTATGTTTATTATAATAAATAAATATAAATAAAACAAGAATATACACAAAAGACACTCCAAAAATGTTAAAATAAGAATAACAATCAAAAAACGACGATCAGGAGGAACCAAAAAACAATGAACATCAAAAAAGTAGCAGTTCTTGGAGCAGGTGCCGTAGGTTCTTACGTTATCTGGGGACTGTCAAATAATAAAAATATTACACTGGGAGTTGTAGCAGATGGTGAGAGAAATGAACGCCTCAAAACCCAAGGATTAATGATCAACGGAACAAAATACACACCGCAAGTGTGGACTCCAGAAGAAGCACACAATGTGGATCTTTTGATCGTATCTTTAAAATACGGAAGTTTGAGAGGGGCATTACAGGATATTCAGACGATCGTAGGAGAAAATACAACGGTCATGAGTCTGATGAACGGAGTTGACAGTGAAGAGATCATAGCGGAGAAAATTGATAAATCACATATTTTATACTCTTTTATTAAAGTAGCATCACAGAAGAAAGAAGATGGATATCATTTTGATCCAGAAACAACAGTAGGGATTTATTTTGGAGAACTACAACAACCATACGAAAGCGAACGAGTAAAAGCAGTCGATGATATTTTTGAAAATACAGGTCTTCACTGGATCATCACAGATGATATTCAGGCAGAAATCTGGGGTAAATTCAAATTAAATGTCTGCAATAATCTGCCACAGGCAATCTTAGGAGTTGGAGTTGGATGCTATGAAGATAGTGAACATATGGCAGCGATTCGAGATGGATTAAGAGCCGAAGTTGAAGCAGTTGCTAAAGCGAAAGGGATCGACTTAAGTATGATCAATGCAAAGTCTGGACGGGGAGTGCGGTCAAAGCATCTGCAAGATACTCGACATTACAGGATATTGATTCTGGTCGCCATACAGAGATTGATATGTTCTCTGGTGCAATGATGAGAATGGGGAAAGAATTGGGGATTCCAACCCCATATAATGAATATACATATCATATGATCAAAGCATTAGAAGAAAAGAATGATGGAGTATTCGAATATCAAGGGGAGAATGATAGAGTATCTTGGTCTAAATAATAATGTAAAATAAGGGAAAATGCATGTATAACAAAAAGAAAAAATAAAACATAAGACGTTGAAGATTTTCTGTTTGCTGATAGGTATGATCGTGACAGCAGTATTTTTGGAAGCAGGAATTCTTTATATTGTAAATAGTAAGAATGTATATAAAACGTCCAAAGTGTTGTTAGATCAGACGATTGAAATCGTAGAGAAAAACAAACAAAGTGAAGTGGGGACTGTTGTAGCAGATATTCCAGTATATAAAGGAATTGCTTTGTATGTAGCGGATAAAGAAACTGGAAGAATCTATGGGGCTACAGATGCTTCAAAGATAGGAGTGAAATTAGATGATATGGGGTTTCGCAAGCAGAGAAAGACGGTTGCGAAGGAGAAGATTGTATCGGGAATCATTCGTGTTGATGGAAAAAAGAATTATTATATCTTAAAGAAAACACAGAAATATATTGTGGGTGTTACATATTGGATTGCGGTAGACAACAAGAGTAATTTGATCGCAATATTGATCATAGTTGTATATTTGAGTATTGCAGCAATCGGTATTCTATTTATGGTACTAAGATTATCGAAAGTTAAAAAGAAGAATAAGGAACAATCTGTGATGATTTCCTCTATTTCAGAGATGTTGAATATCGATAAGATGACAGGATGTTTTAATCGAAAAGCATATGACGAAGACATTTCAGAGATACGCATGGATTCTCAATTTATATATGTTTCTATGGATGTGAATGGACTAAAGATTATCAATGACAGACAAGGACATGCAGCGGGAGATGAATTGATCTGTGTGGCAGCATCTTGCATGAAGTGCAGGTTTAATAAATATGGAAAAGTTTATAGAATGGGTGGAGATGAATTTGCAGCAATTCTATTTGTGAAAAGAGAACAGTTTGAATGGATCAGACGGCAATTTGATGGAGATATCAAGTACTGGAGCTGTAACCGGATCAAGGAGCTTTCGATTTCTTATGGATATGTTTCAAGCAGTGAATGCCAATGGGATTCCATGAAAGAGATATCAGATGTTGCTGATATTCGTATGTATGAAGAAAAAGCGATGTATTACAAGAAAAATGGAGTAGACCGTCAGGGACAGCCAGCCTCCTATGTAGCTCTTTACAGATTGTATACACAGATTCTCCGAATCAATCTGGAAAAAGATCGTTATAAGATTATAAATTGGGAAGAAACCAAGAATAAAAAGAAACAAGATTCCATAGGAGCTCTGTCAGAATGGTTTCACAATTTTGAAGATATACGGCTTATTCATTCAGATGATTTGGTGAAATATCTTAGGAAGACAAAGATTGAATATCTGAAAAAGCAATTTGCAAATAAAAAGAAATTTGTAACGATCACCTATCGAAGAAAAGAAGGAGATGGTTACAAGAGGATAACGTTAGAAATTATTCCAGAAAATGAGAATTCACAAAATACATATGAAGGATTTTTATATGTTAAGGAATGATTTATCAAAGAAAACAAAATAATGACACAAAATTTACTGAAAAAATTAGCACTACTAAAAATAGACGTTAAAAAATTTCATTGCTATAATAGAGATAGAAAAAATAATGGAATAAAAATTGGATTTAGAAGGGAGACAATTATGGGATTCTTTTTCAAGAATAAGAAAAAAATAAAGAGGAAGAAACAGTAACACCAGTTGTAGAAACAACACCAGAAGTACCAGCGAAAGAAGGTATGATTTTGGTAAGGGAAGGAATTAAACTGGGACTTCCAACGGTAAGCATGGAAGAAGCGATCGTGGCAGCAGGGGAACTTTTAAGAGATCTTGGATATGTAGATGATGATTATATTCCAGCAATGATCCGAAGAAATGAAGAAGCATCTGTATACATGGGATTAGGACTTGCAATTCCACACGGAACAGAAGATGCAAAAAGAGACGTAAAAAGAAGCGGAATTATTGTGATGCAGTATCCAGACGGAGTCGAATTTAATGGCGGAACAGCACAGCTTGTCATTGGAATTGCTGGAGTTGGAGATGAACATTTAGAGATTCTTGGACAGATCACAGAAGCAGTGACAGAAGAAGAAATTCTGGAAGAATTAAAGAAGACGACGGACGTTGATTATATTCTTAATACATTCACGAATTAGTTTCTTTCGTAACGTCAGGAAGTGGAAAAACTGTGTTAAATTGGATAGAAAATAAAAGAAAAAATGTCAGGTACATCTAAGTTTTCGAGAAACTTAGATGTACCTGACATTTTTACAGTTAAAAATTTATCATGACTTTTTCAATTCATCTCTTTTTTTCTTCAGAATGCGTCGTAACTGTCCAAATTCTCTTACATGTTCACGAGGCATCATCTTAGGGAATGCACGTAAAATACGGCGTGATGTAAATGTAGGAAGTTTTGCCATCTTTTCGTATTTGCTACGAAGTTCCTCAGCTCGCTGTTTTAAAGAATCCATACGAGCTTTGAGTTCATCTGCATTTTCCTGTTTGGCTTCATCAACTTTCTCTCGAATAACATCTGCACGAGCTTTTAATCGGTCTTGAGCCTCCAGACCATCCATCATACTATCGTAGATATTTTCACCAATCTGATCAGAAATATTACGCAGTTCTTTTGCAATATCCTCCATAAGGGCAAGACGTTTGTTGAATTTTAAAATACCCTGAACCGTGATGCAAATATCAACTATAAGAGCAATGCTTAATAAAACAAGCAGAAATTTTCCAAGCCATATCGGGAGAAAAGAAACTAGTTTATCCGTAAAAGGATAGATAAGTTTCACGATCAATACACAAGCGACGCCCCAGATCGCAGAAAATAAAGGACATACATAGCCGCCGATATTCAATGGCATTTCAGAATAATCCCACCATCTGTGATGAAACATCTTTTCAAGAAGAAAACCCGTTAGCCATTCAAGAAAAGTAACGAGAATGGTGGAGGTAATATAAAGCAAGATTAAGTTTCCGACGTAAGGCTGAAGAGAAGCAACGACAACCGTCACTCCAATTCCATAAATCGGACAGATCGGACCATTTAGAAATCCACGGTTTACAAAGGAATGTTGTTTAAAAGCTGCAAAAGCGACTTCAGAACACCAACCAAGAAATCCATATATAAAAAGCTAAATAAGATATCGTAATAAGTCATAAAATCTCCTTCTTTATATCTTTTTTACAGTATAACAACAGTTACACCAAGATCTCCTTCACCATATTCACCATCACGGTAACCGGAGATACGTTTTTGTTTCTTCAACTGTTTAAAGTAATTATGAAGCCCTTTACGTAAAGCACCAGTTCCTTTTCCATGGACAACAGTGATCTGTGCTAAGTTGGCCAGGCACGCATCATCGATGTACTTATCAAGCTGTGCGATTGCTTCATCAACCGTCATACCCATAACATTGATCTCAGGTCGGATGGAAGCGGATTTGTTGATCGCAGTACGTCCTCGGTTACGACTTTCATTTCTTTGATTTTCACGTTTTACATCTTTGGCCGTTTTTGTGATCTCAAGGTCTTTGATGTTAACAAGAGAACGCATCATACCCATCTGAACATACAGATCACCTTTGGCATTTGGGAGCGTGGAAACAGTTCCGGCAAGGGAAAGACTTGTTACATAAACTTCATCACCAACATGGAAATCATTCGCCTCGTGACGTTTCTTGTTCTTTTTCTTGGATTTGTAAGCCATTTGACCTTCTAATTTTGTCATGCGGCCGCGAAGATCACTTCGCATATGTTCCATCTTCTTATTTGCATCTGGATTCTTGTTTTGTTTCTTTAATTTGTTATATTCACGGATCGTAGAATCTGCGATCTCTTTCGCCTCAGAGATGATATTGTGAGCCTCTTCACGGGCGTCGCGAAGCATCTTATCACGTTTTTCTTTTATATTATCCTGACGAGATTTTAAACTCTTACGGAGAGTTTCGATTTCCTTACGGTATTCAAGGATCTCTTCCTGTTCTTTTTCAATCGTCTGTTTACTCTTTTCAAGGTCAGCTAAGATCGTTTCAAAATCTTTGACAGATTCATCAATCTGATCTGCAGCACCTTCAATGATATGTTCATCCAATCCTAATTTGCGGGAAATTGCAAACGCATTACTTTTTCCAGGAATACCGATCATCAGACGGTATGTTGGAGAAAGCGTTTCTACATCAAATTCGCAGGAAGCATTTTCGATATCATCGGTGGAAAGTGCGAACATTTTAAGTTCACTGTAATGGGTTGTCGCCATTGTTTTAATTCCACGTCCGTGCAGATCACTTAAAATAGAGATCGCAAGTGCGGCACCTTCGATTGGATCAGTACCACCACATAATTCATCGAGTAATACTAAAGAATCTCGATGAGCTTGCTGAACGATCGATACAATATTTGTCATATGAGAAGAGAAGGTACTTAAGTTTTGCTCAATACTCTGCTCATCGCCGATATCTGCAAAAATTTCACGAAAAATTCCAAGAGAAGATCCTTGGAATGCAGGAATATGAAGGCCTGCCTGTCCCATCAAAGATAATAATCCAACGGTTTTTAAAGATACAGTTTTACCACCTGTATTTGGCCCGGTCACGATCAGCATGGAGAAATCTTTGCCGAGAGATACGTTGATCGGAACGACTTTTTTGCGGTCTAGTAAAGGATGACATCCCTGTTTGATATTGATAATTCCATCTTCACGGAAAATAGGTTTGGATGCATCAATATCCTTCGCATATTTTGCCTTTGCAAAAATGAAGTCTAATAATACAAGGGTCTTCTGGTTATGTGCAAGATCATCAACACCATAAGAAGCCTGTTCACTTAATATAGAAAGAATATGCTCAATCTCAGACTGTTCTTTCCTTCCAATTCTTTTAATTCATTATTTAATGTTACAACAGACATTGGTTCAATAAACAGCGTATTTCCAGAAGCAGACTGATCATGGATCATACCTTGGAATGAACTTCTGTACTCTTGCTTGACTGGTATGCAGTAACGCCCATTTCGCATTGTAACGATCGCATCCTGTAATTTATCCTGATTGGATGCAGAGCTTACCAGCGTAGTTAACTGTGTATGAATCTTCTGGTTTGTCTGTTTCATTGCACGACGGATATGTTTTAAAGTAGAAGAGGCATCATCACTGATCTCTTCTTCAGAAATAATACAGCGGCGGATCTCGTGCAGAAGATCATCTAAAGGAACAAGGCTTTCAAAAAGCTCGTCGAGAGAATCTGCTTCAAGATCGTCTTCCATGCGGACTCCGTAAGAAACGGCATTCTTTACAGATTCCAGAACACGAGCGATATCAAGAAGTTCCCCAGTTCCAAGTGTACCTCTCATCTTCAAACGGGCAAGAGAAGGGGAAAGATCACTTACTCCAAAAAAAGACACATTTCCACGTTTATAGATACGTGTCAATGCATCCTGTGTCTGATCCTGAGCGTTTAAGATATCAGCTTCTTCAGTCATTGGTTTTAAATTGGCACACATCAACTTACCTAGTTCGGTTGTTGCGTATCCTGTTAAAATATTTATAATCTTATCAAATTCAAGTGTTTGTAATACTTTCTGATTCATGAAAAATTCCTCATTTACATTAAATTATTGCAACTCACTAAAGAGTTTAACACAGATTGTTTGGACTGTAAACATAGGGAAAATGGCAATTCCAGACGTTAATTTACGATAACTTAACATAAAAAGCAGTATGATTTTACATTTGACCAGTACAATAGAAATTACATCGTATAGAGATTTGGAGGAAAAGATGAAAACACAGCAGAAGATTTTTATGAACCGGGAACTGTCCTGGCTTAAGTTTAACGAACGCGTATTAGAAGAGGCTGAGAATAGAGAAGTACCACTATGTGAACGATTGACATTTGCATCCATTTACCAGAGCAACTTAGATGAATTCTTTATGGTAAGAGTTGGATCTTTGATCGATCAGATGTTACTTGATAAGAACATGAAAGAAAATAAGACAAAGATGACACCACAGGAACAGATTGATGCGATCATTCCACAGGTACAGAAATTAAATAGAAGAAAAGACAGCGTATATGAGGAGATGATGGATTCTCTGAAAGAACACAACATCCATCTGGTAAATTTTCAAAAAATATCTAAAAAAGAAAGCGAATATTTAAGAGCTTATTTTCAAGCAGAAATCGCGCCATTGATCTCTCCTACGATCATAGGGAAGAGACAGCCATTTCCTTTTTAAAGAATAAAGAAATCTACGCAGTTGCTGTGTTAGAAACTAAAAATGGAAAAGAAAAATTAGGAATTATCCCATGTGGAAATGAAACGTTTGACAGACTGATCAATATTTCTGGAAAAGATGCTTATATGTTATCAGAAGAAATGATTCTTCACTATGTGCCAAGGATCTTCAAAGGATACCATGTCAAAGCAAAAACATTGATCCGAATTACAAGAAATGCAGATATTGATGCAGATTCTATGTATGATGAAGATCTTGATTATCGCGATTTCATGGTAGAACTGATCAAGAAAAGAAAGAAATTAGCACCAGTCCGAATGGAATTATCAAGAGAGATGGATGGAGAGATCATTGATCTTTTATGTGAGTATCTGGAACTTGAAAGAAAATATGTATTCTATACACAGACACCGTTAGATCTGTCTTTTGTATTTAAGATTCAGGATATTTTAAGAAAAGAGACAGAATTGTTTTTTGAGAAAAGAGTTCCTCAAAGATCACCACAGTTTAACGAAGAAATGCCAATTATGGATCAGATTGAAAAAGAAGATAAGTTACTCTCTTATCCATATGAAAGTATGCGGCCATTTCTAAAAATGCTTCAGGAAGCGGCAGAAGATAAAGATGTTGTTTCAATCAAAATGACATTATATCGTGTCGCAAAGCAGAGTAAGATCATTGCATCTTTGATCGAGGCAGCAGAAAATGGAAAAGATGTCACGATCCTTGTAGAATTAAAGGCTAGATTTGATGAGGAAAATAATATTGAATGGTCCAGACAGTTAGAAGATGCAGGATGCCGCGTGATCTATGGATTAGATGGTTATAAAGTACACTCTAAATTATGTCTGATCACAAGAAAGAAAAAGGAAAAGTATCTTATATCACACAGATCGGAACAGGAAACTACAATGAAAAGACAAGCAGACTTTATACAGATCTTTCTTTAATGACAGCAAATGTAGATATTGCGTTGGAAGCTGCGGAAGTTTTTCAGGCATTATCTATGGGAGAGACTGTGGAAGAAACGGATCATCTGCTGGTAGCTCCACACTGTCTACAGAATAAAGTGATCCATATGATCGATCGGGAAATTGAACATGCAAAAGCTGGAGAACCAGCTTATATTGGATTAAAAATGAACTCTTTAACAGACAAAAAGATCATGGAGAAATTGATCAAAGCATCCAAAGCAGGTGTGAAGATTGACATGGTCATTCGAGGAATCTGTTGTCTGATTCCGGGAGTAAAGGGTGAAACAGATAATATTCAAGTAAGAAGTATTGTGGGAAGATACTTAGAACATTCAAGAATCTATATTTTTGGAACGAAGGGCAGAGAAAAAGTTTATATAGCGTCAGCAGATTTTATGACAAGAAATACATTAAGAAGAGTCGAGGTAGCCGTACCGATCTACAATACAGATATTAAAATGCAGGTGATCGAGATGTTTATTACAATGTTAAGTGATAATGTAAAAGCAAGGGAAGAAGATCACAATGGAAATTACAAAATTCCTAAAAATCAGGATACACCACTAAATTCACAGGAATTTTTCTATAAGCAGGCATATTTGAATGCGGAAAATGTAAATTCATAAACAGTTTTGTGCCTTTTGAAATCATGATGTTCATAATAAGTAAATTTCACTAGATTTTACAACTAAACTGTGGCATAATAACATAGGTAAAAAATAGAGGATTTAAAAATCGCCAGGAGAGTTGGCTGGCGAAGAACGAATTTAGAAAGGCACAAAGCAATGAGATATATTAGTGATTTGCACGAAGGAGATCAGGTTTCCGAGATTTATTTATGCAAAACAAAATCACCGGGAACATCCAAATTTGGAAAATCATATTATTCCCTGACACTACAAGATAAAACAGGAATGATCGACGGAAAGGTATGGGAACTTACCAATGCGATCGGACATTTCGAGGCGATGGACTACATTTTAGTCAGAGGACAGGTAACAAGTTACCAGGGTTCTAACCAGTTAAACATCCAACAGATCCGTAAAGCTCAGGAAGGTGAGTTTGACATGGCAGATTATATGCCAAGTACTAAGAAGGATATTGATGGGATGTTCAAAGAGCTTCTTGCAATGATCAGCAAGACAAAGAACCAGTATTTAAAACAGTTAGCAGAGAAGATTTTTATAGAGGATAAAAACTTTGCAAGAGAATTCAAAGTACATTCCGCAGCAAAAAGCGTACACCATGGGTATATCGGAGGGCTTTTAGAGCATAGTTTATCTGTAGCGAAGATCTGCGAAAGCTATGCAAATCTGTATCCACAGTTAAACAGAGACTTGATCGTAATGTGTGCATTATGGCATGATATGGGGAAAGTCGAAGAATTATCAAGCTTTCCAGAGAATGACTATACAGATGAAGGTCAGTTAGTTGGACACATCGTGATGGGAGCGATCAAATTAGACCGTCTGATCCGTGAGATTCCAGGTTTCCCACCAAAACTTGCAAATGAAGTAAAACACTGTATGTTAGCACATCACGGAGAATTAGAATTTGGTTCTCCAAAGAAACCTGCATTATTAGAAGCAATTGCACTAAGTCAGGCAGATAATTTAGATGCGAAGATGGAAACATTTGCAGAGATCATGGAGAAACAAAAAGAAGATCAGGAATGGTCAGGATTCCAGCGTTTATTAGATACAAGAATCCGTAAGACCTCTATCTAAAAGAATTATAATAAAATAGGATCAATACAACAGTTTAACCAAGAAAAAGATACAGAGGTGCGTATGGAATTTAAGAAAAATCAGATCGTAGAACTCTATATCGATGACATTGGAAACGAAGGAGAGGGCATCGGCCATATAGATGGTTATGCCCTCTTTTTAAAAGATGCAGTCATCGGAGACAAAGTTCGTGCAAAGATCATCAAAACAAAGAAAAATTATGGTTTCGCAAGAGTAGAAGAAGTCATAGAAGCATCCAAAGACAGAGTTCAGCCACGCTGTTCCAAAGCAAGACAGTGCGGAGGATGTACATTACAGCATTTAGCTTATGAAAAGCAGTTAGAATATAAATTTAATAAAGTGAAAAACTGTTTAGAAAGAATTGGAGGCTTAGAAAATATTGAAGAAAAAATGGAACCGATCCTTGGGATGGAAGAACCATTTTACTATCGAAACAAAGCTCAGTTTCCAGTCGGATATGACAAAGAAGGGAATCTTATCACAGGATTTTATGCAGGAAGGACGCATCATATTATTGATTGCACACACTGTATGATCCAACATCCAGTGAACGAACAGATTTTATTAAAAGTCTTGGACTATATGAAGAAAAACAATATTACAGCTTATGACGAAAAGACCCATAAAGGATTGGTCCGCCACATTGTAACAAGAGTCGGATTCAAAACAGGTGAGATCATGGTCTGTCTTGTTGTGAATGGAAGCAAAAAGAATCTGAGAAACCTAGAAATGCTCATAGATTCCTTAACAGAAGTCGAAGGAATGACAAGTATCTGCGTCAATATCAACAAAGAAAAAACAAACAGGATCTTGGGAAGCAAGATTGAAGAAGTATATGGTAAACCATACATTTATGATTATATCGGCAATGTAAAATACCAGATTGGACCACTATCTTTCTTCCAGGTCAATCCAACACAAACAAAAGTATTATACGAAAAAGCTATGGAATACGCAGATTTAAAAGGCGAAGAAACCGTATGGGATCTCTATTGCGGAATCGGAACTATTTCCTTATTCCTGGCTCAGAAAGCAAAGAAAGTTTATGGAGTAGAAATCGTCAAAGAAGCCATCGACGACGCAAGATTAAATGCTAAGATGAATGGCTTTGATAATGCAGAATTCTTCGTAGGAAAAAGCAGAAGAAGTACTTCCAAGAGAATACGAGAAAAAATGGAGTCTATGCAGACACGATCGTCGTTGACCCACCAAGAAAGGGATGCGACAGTAAACTGTTAGAAACAATGGTGAAAATGGCACCCAAACGAATCGTATATGTAAGCTGTGATCCAGCAACACTAGCCAGAGATTTAAAAGTATTATCAGAACAAGGCTACGAAGTCGAAAAAGTCTGCGCCGTCGACCAATTTAGCCACAGTTCACATGTAGAGACTGTGGTGAGATTAAAACGAAAATAGGTTATTTTATTTATATGAGTTGAAGGTCATCGAGTATTTAGAGAAAAAATGAAAGATAGCATGTGAGCAACGATCGAATTCCATAGGAGTTTTGATAGAATCGCAGGAGATCCAGCGGATAAGCGTTCTGTCAAAACTCCGTCAATGGAATTCGTGTTGCTCACATGCTATCTTTCATTTTTTCTCTAAATACTCGATGACCTTCAACTTATACAATTTAAATTTCAAAATCAGTATCGCCA
>ENA-OQOA01000105-OQOA01000105.1-human-gut-metagenome-genome-assembly--contig:-NODE-105-length-48995-cov-5.486678_pt1 | contig 48995 bp, 57 predicted proteins | sample MGYA00242633_ERZ504888 | MGnify/ENA primary metagenome ERZ504888 (study PRJEB26092, sample SAMD00036372) | human gut metagenome | host: Homo sapiens | study: EMG produced TPA metagenomics assembly of...
GAAAAATTCGCAATTCTGAGTATTATGACATGATAAGACTTTTGACGAATTGTATGCAGACAGTAAGAAAGACAAGATATTTAATCATCTCATGGAAATCATCGAGAGCGAAGAGAATATCAAGCTGGCATACAGAACGATAAAGACGAATACAGGAAGTGATACCGCAGGTGTGGACAAAAGGACAATTAATGACCTTGCTAAATTAAACGAGGAAGAATATGTCCGTCTCATAAGAAAGCAATTCAGCTGCTATCACCCACGCCCAGTAAAGCGTGTGGAGATACCAAAGCCCAATGGAAAGACCAGACCTCTGGGAATTCCAACTATCGTTGACCGAGTGGTACAGCAATGTATCTTACAAGTCATGGAGCCGATATGCGAGGCAAAATTCAGTGATAATTCTTACGGATTCCGTCCGAATAGATCCGCTGAACATGCCATCGCTCAGTGTATGCGATTGATACAGGTACAGCATATGTATCACGTAGTAGACCTTGATATTAAAGGATTTTTCGATAACATCAATCATACTAAACTGATAAGGCAGATATGGGCATTGGGAATAAGAGATAAGAAGCTGTTATGCATCATTAAGGAAATGCTGAAAGCATCTGTTATTCTGCCAAATGGAGATAAAACTTTCCCCATCAAGGGAACTCCACAAGGCGGTATCCTGTCACCATTGCTTGCAAACATTGTTTTGAACGAGTTGGATTGGTGGATTACTTCCCAATGGGAAGAAATGCCAACGAAAACAGATTTTACAACAAGAAGCAATAAGCAGGGAACAGTTATCAAAAGCCATGCTTACAGGGCTTTGCGCAGAAGCAGACTGAAAGAAGTGCATGCGGTGCGATATGCCGATGATTTCAAAATCTTCTGCCCTACACACGCAGAAGCCGTCAGAGCGTATAAAGCCACAGAAATGTGGTTAAAAGACCGCCTGGGTCTTGATATAAGCCCAGACAAATCTAAGGTTGTCAATCTAAAAAGACAGTATTCTGATTTTCTCGGATTCAAACTGAAAGTGCGGAAAAAGGGGAAGAAATATGTCGTCAGGTCACATATGTGTGACAAGGCATACAAAAAGGCTCATGAAAAGCTGACCAAGGAAGTAAAAACTTTGGCTCATTCGCCAGATGACACAGCTCAGTTTATACAGTTACAGAAATATAATTCTGTAGTCGCAGGACTGCATGAATACTACTGTATAGCAACAGAAACAACAGCGGACTTTGGAAAGCTTGCCTTCAGTATCAATAAACAGCTTAGAAATCGGCTGAAAGGCGATGTGTCCCGTAAGGGTTCTCTGAAAAATGGTTTTATCAAAGACAAGTATGGTAAAAGCAGGCAATTGAGATTTCTGCACGAACGTCCCATTGTTCCAGTGGGAGCCGTTCCGCAGAAAAATGCCCAAAATAAAGGAAAAACATCAATAAGTACACTGTCAAGGGACGAGAGCTGATTCATAAGAATCTAACTATTAATACCGACGCAATGTTATGGCTGATGCGTAATCCTGTCAAGGGCAGGTCAATCGAATATGCAGACAACAGAATATCACTATTTGCGGCTCAATATGGAAAATGTGCAGTTACAGGACTTCCTATGGAAGTACACGACATTCACTGTCATCATAAAATGCCATTAAGCAAAGGTGGTACAGATGCATACGAAAATCTGATTTTAGTCTCAAAAGCCATCCATGTGATTATCCATGCATCGTCTGAAATCACTATCAGAGAATATCTGAACCCACTGCAATTAGATGATTCTAAACTTGCAAAAGCTTAACAAACTTCGAACTATGGCAGAAATGCCTGTAATCATTCTTTGATAAATATGCTGTTACGAAGTGTGTAAATCGTATATGAAAAAACCTGGCTGTTGAATTCGATGGAACGCCATGTGCGGTGAAAGCTGCATGCACGGTGTGGAGCGGGGGAAAATCCGGAGATTATATCAAAAGGATTACCTATCGCTATCTATTAATACAATTTTATAAGTCATAGCTGTGCTGTGGAGCCGCTGACAGGCGAAGTCTTCCGAATGCCGCATGAGACAGAATTATGGGATACCCATGTTCTGTTTTATCGGCACAGGATTTTTTCTTTACCGTCATGCGGCTCTTTTTTTGACCTTCCGTCGATCCGGTTCTGTACCGGCTGTGCGGAAGGAGAAACGTATGTATTTTGACGCAAAAGAGTTTGGTAAGAGACTTCACGATGTTCGCACTTCCCGTGGCATTACGCAGGAGGAACTGGCGGTTCGCCTGGGACTGGCAAGCAAGCAGCATGTCAGCCGCATGGAGAACGGAGAGCGCAGCTGCTCCATTGACTTGCTGATCGAACTGTCCTGCATCCTCCATGTCAGCACGGATTATCTTCTGATGGGCAGTGAGCCAAGTAAAGAGGAAGTCAAAAATGATCTTCTGAGCATTATTTCGGAGCTGTCTACGATTGCGAAGAAAATCTAATCGTGCTCTGCGTTTGGAAATGACAAAATAGAGATATTACTTGCCCGCTTCGATGTAATCTCTAACGAGGCGACTGAGATCTTCTTGTGTCAAGTAAGGAAAAAATTGAGAATTTACAAGCCGTTCATAGGCGGACAACCATCCGTGAACGGCTTGCATGTAAACTAAACTCAGAATGAATCCAAGCAAATTCATCATACCCTGCGAAGTTCTGTCAAATGTAGATAATCTGACAATACGAACATGGCTCACACGTAGTCTTCGACACCGAATATCAGCCAGCACACATATGAGGACGGAAAATGTAGCAGCTTTTGAAAAATTGCTTTTTTCTGCTCAAAGTGCTACAATCGGAATATACCGAATACAAAGGGAGGAAAGCTCCCATGCCAAGACCGCCACGGTGCCGTCAAATTTGTGGCGTACCACAGGTCGATACATTCTGTCCCAACGGGTGCGAGAATACCGAGCCGATCCTGCTGACGCTAGACGAATACGAGGTCATTCGGCTGGTTGACTTGGAGCAGCAAACCCACGAGCAGTGTGCCGCGCAAATGGACATTTCCCGCTCTACCGTGCAGGAGATTTGCGAAAATGCACGGCGCAAGACCGCAGCGTGTCTTGTCCACGGGAAACCGCTGCACATCACCGGGGGAAACTACCGCATCTGCGGAGGACAGGAGGCAGCTCACTGCGGCCGTTGCTGCCGGATGCAGAGAGCCAACATGGAAAAATCAGGCAAAACTTGCAAAGGAGATTCTATTATGAAAATTGCAGTTGCCTATGAAAACGGTCAAATCTTTCAGCACTTCGGTCACACCGAGCAGTTCAAGCTTTATGAAGCTGTGGACGGCAAAATCACTCATAGTATCCACCATGAAAGAAACGAAATACGCAGGAACTCAACCGAAAAAAACCTGATGGCTGCCTTTGCCGGTGAGTCCGAGGCACGCAACAAGTACACCTATTTTGCATCCAAGGCCAAGAAGGAAGGCTTTGAGCAGATCGCGGCACTGTTCCTCAAAACCGCTGATAATGAGAAGGAGCACGCCAAGCTGTGGTTCAAAGAACTGAACGGCATTGGCGACACCGCAGAAAACCTTCTCTCCGCCGCTGAGGGTGAGAACTACGAGTGGACGGATATGTACGATGGCTTTGCCAAAACTGCCGATGAGGAAGGTTTCCATGAGCTGGCCCAGCGTTTCCGCCTGGTCGCCGCCATTGAAAAGCATCACGAGGAGCGCTACCGTGCCCTGCTGCACAATGTGGAGATGGCGGAGGTCTTCGCCAAGAGCGAGGTCAAGGTGTGGGAGTGCCGCAACTGCGGTCACATCGTCGTGGGCGAGGAGGCCCCGGAGGTTTGCCCCACCTGCAACCATCCCCAGAGCTATTTTGAAATTCACGCAGAAAACTATTAAAGAAAGAAAAGGAGAGTTATCATGGAGCAGAAGTTTTACATTTGCAAGCATTGCGGTAACATCATTGCCAAAGTTAAGGACGCAGGCGTCCCTGTTGTCTGCTGCGGCGAGCCGATGAGCGAGATCGTTCCCGGCACCACCGATGCCGCCGTGGAAAAGCACGTCCCTGTCTGGACGGTGGAAAACGGCATCGTCCATGTCAAGGTCGGCTCTGTGGAGCACCCCATGCTGCCGGAGCACTACATCGAATGGGTATCTCTCCAGACCAAGCAGGGCAATCAGCGTAAGGAACTGCATCCCGGCGAAAAGCCGGAGGTCTGCTTCGCGCTCTGCGAGGGCGACGAGGTCGAGGCGGTCTACGCCTACTGCAACCTCCACAGTCTGTGGAAAGCGTAATTCACCTTCTTAAAATCCGGTGCTCAAAAAGCACCGGATTTTTTTTTCAATGTAACCTCGTCACAGAAAAAGACTTTGTCCTGCGGTATGATAAAGCCACAATCAAGAAAGAGCTGGCGAACATGAAAATCAAGCTCAATCCCGATCAGGAGATTGTCAGCACCATCAGAAAAGGACTCAAGCGCACCGGCGGGTACTGCCCCTGCCGCAGGGAGCGCACAGAGGCAACCAAATGTATGTGCCAGGAGTTCAAGAATCCAATTGCAGATCCGGGCTTCGAGGGGGTCTGCCACTGTATGCTCTATTACAAATCCTTGTAGGATTAAGGGAGGAACGCTATGCTGTCAAAGAAACTGGCTGCCATAGATAAGACGCGGTGCGTCGCCTGCGGTGTGTGCGAAAATACCTGTCCACTGGGGGCCGTCAAGGTGCGCCGCGGCTGCTACGCCGCCGTGGAGGCGGAACGCTGCGTAGGCTGCGGCAAGTGCGCAAAACTCTGTCCCGTCGGCTGCATTGAGGTGAAAGCGAGGGCTGACGCATGAAAGCAAAGCATTGGTACGATTACCTGTGGGTGTATGCCATCATCTATTTTGCACTGGGCTTTTTCAACATCCTGTTTGCATGGCTGGGCATGATCGATTTTCTTCTGCCGCTGTTCTTAGCCATCTTTGGCGGGAACAAATTCTTTTGCAACCATCTCTGCGGACGGGGTCAACTGTTCAGCAAGCTGGGGACAGACCTTAAATGCTCCCGCTGCAAGCCCACGCCCCGCTGGATGTCCTCCAAGTGGTTCCGTTATGCCTTTTTGCTCTTTTTCCTGACGATGTTCGGCAACATGGTGTTCCAGACCTATCTGGTCGCTGCGGGTGCTGCGTCCCTGCGGGAGGCCATTAAGCTGTTCTGGACCTTCCGTGTGCCGTGGGGCTGGACTTATACAGCCGGTACAGTCGCTGATTGGGTGGCGCAGTTCAGCTTTGGCTTTTATAGCCTCATGCTGACCTCTCTGCTGCTGGGTCTGATCGTTATGGTGCTCTACAAGCCCCGCACATGGTGTGCGTTTTGTCCGATGGGAACCATGACGCAGGGCATTTGCAAGCTGAAAAACAAAGAATAAACAAAGATAACAGAACGGAGCCTTTCTTATGGCTGAACTGAAAATTACTGCTGCGAATTTTGAAAATGAGATACTGCATTCCGACAAGCCCGTCCTGCTGGATTTCTATGCGGACTGGTGCGGATCGTGCAAAATGCTCTCTCCCGTACTGCATGAGCTTGCCGAAGAAAAAAGCGGTACGCTCAAGGTGGGCAAGGTCAACGTGGACGAGCAGATGGAGCTGGCAATGCGTTTTCAAGTATCCAGCATCCCGATGCTGGTCGTATTCAAGGATGGAAAGGAAATTACCAAATCGGGCGGCTATCGGCCTAAGTCGGAGATTGCCGCAATGGTGGAGGGCGCAAGATGAAAGTTGTGATCGTAGGCGGTGTGGCGGGCGGTGCTTCTGCCGCTGCCCGCATCCGCCGTTTGGATGAACACGCCCAGATCATCATGATCGAGCGCAGCGGCTATGTGTCCTATGCCAACTGCGGTCTGCCGTATTATGTGGGCGGTGTGATCAAGGAGCAAGAAGAACTGACACTGCAAACTCCGGAGAGCTTCTGGGACCGCTTTCGCATTGATGTGCGGGTACGGCAGGAAGTAACTGCGATCAATCCCACAGAGAAAACCGTCACCGTTCACGCATTGGATAGTGGAAAGGTCTACACGGAAACCTATGACAAACTGCTTCTTGCCCCCGGCGCAAAGCCGACGGTTCCTGCGCTTTCCGGCGTCAGCAGTGAGCGTGTTTTCACGCTGCGCACCGTGGAGGATACCCTCCGCATCAGGCACTTTGTAGAGGATCAGAAGCCGAAAACCGCTGTTTTGGCTGGCGGCGGCTTTATCGGTCTGGAAATGGCGGAAAACCTTACAGAAATGGGCGTTTCTGTCACCATCGTTCAGCGACCCAATCAGCTATTAGCACCACTGGATGCGGACATGGCGAGCTTTGTCCATGCGGAAATGCGCAGACACGGCGTGACTCTGCGGTTGGGTGAAACCGTCACCGGATTTCGACAGGACGGAGATTCCGTGCTGACGCTGCTGGAGGAAAGTGAGCCGCTGCGCTCCGACATGGTGCTGCTGGCCATCGGCGTCACGCCGGACACCCATCTGGCAAAAGAGGCCGGACTTGAGCTGGGCATCCGTGGCAGCATCGCTGTCAACGAACGGATGGAAACCTCCGTGCCGGACATCTATGCTGTGGGCGATGCCGTAGAGGTCACCCATTTTGTAACCGGGCAGAAAGCGTTGATTTCGCTGGCGGGACCCGCCAACAAGCAGGGACGCATTGCCGCTGACAATATCTGTGGCGGCAATAGCCACTTTCACGGCTCTCAGGGCTCGTCTGTTCTGAAACTGTTCGGCTTGACAGCGGCCTCCACGGGGATCAATGAAAAAGCGGCGCAGGCAGCAGGAATCGCTTACGACAAAGTCGTACTTTTCCCGGCATCCCACGCTGCCTATTATCCCGGCGCACGGTCAATGGCAATGAAAGTACTGTATGAAAAAGAAAGCCTGCGGCTGCTCGGTGCGCAGATTGTTGGCGGCGGGGGCGTGGACAAGCGTATTGATGTACTGGCAACGGCCATTCGCTCAAAAATGAAAGCTTTGGAACTGACGGAACTTGACCTTTCCTATGCGCCGCCCTATTCCTCTGCCAGGGATCCGGTCAATATGGCCGGTTTTATGATCGAGGATTTGGAGAGCGGGAAAGTGCAGCAGTTCCATTGGAATGATGTTGAGGACTTGCCCTGCGATGGCAGTGCGACGCTGCTGGACGTCCGTACGGAAGGCGAATATCGGCGTGGGCACTTGAATGGATTCCGCAATATTCCACTGGACGATCTGCGGGAGCACTTGGACGAGTTAGAGCGGGACAAGCCTGTCTATGTGAATTGCCAGACAGGGCTTCGCAGTTATCTGGCCTGTCGGCTTTTGACGCAGTATGGTTTCAGCTGTTCCCATCTCTCCGGCGGATACAGTTTTTATCAGGTCGTAACACAAGAGCAGCAGACAGCGCGGAGCGCCTATCCCTGCGGAAAGGAGAAACTATGAGTGAAAATCTATTTGGCTTGACGGTTGCGGCAGATAAAGGCTTAGATGATCTGCAGTGCCAGCGCCTTTTAAGCGAAAATCGCAGGTATCAGGAAGTCATGCTGCAATACCGATGTGCGCTGAAAGCACTGGAAAGCAGGTTGGAAATTCTAAACGAAGAGTTTTCATTGCAGCATGATCGCAATCCGATAGAAAGTATGAAAAGTCGCTTGAAGTCGCCGTCCAGCATTATGAATAAGATGCAGAAGCGCGGACTTTCTCTGGATTTTCCGACCATGCAGGCAAATATCATGGATATTGCCGGTGTGCGGGTGATCTGCTCTTTCGAGGAGGATGTGTTCTTTTTGGCAAAGTGCTTAAAAGATCAGTCTGACATTGAAATCATCACGGAGAAAGATTATATTTCACACCCTAAGCCAAATGGCTATCGCAGTCTGCACCTGACGATCCGGCTACCGGTATTCTTTGCGGAAAAAGAGATCCATGTGCCAGTGGAGATACAACTCCGTACAATCGCTATGGACTTCTGGGCAAGCCTTGAGCATACCATCCGCTATAAGAAAAATCTGCCGATAAATGCTGAAATCGAAACTGAACTGAAAGAGTGCGCCGATTCCAGCAGAGAATGGGACAGCAAAATGGAACATCTACTGCACATCTTAACATAATGCGTCGGATATAAAATGAAAAGCACGCACTTTGGTGCTTGCCTTGGACTTGCCAGGGATCGACTCATCCGCCTTGGATGGGCGACCCCTGCGAGCCCCAACCATTTCTCCGCTTTCTGGTTTTCAGGCATAGTCTTTTCTGCTTTCGGCGGACTGCCACAGCACAGCTTTTTCGGCTTCTATAATTGTAAGGAACATGGCTTTTCGCTGAATGGAAAGCGAAGCTGACCCGGGCTGGGGCGGTCTGTATTAAAGCGATATTTTTTTGAAATTATCTTGACAAAATTTATCAAGATTGATATTATGGTATTAACAAGCAAGCGAAAAGAGGATGTGGAGCATGATCATCACCAAAGAGACGGACTACGCGCTGCGCATTTTGCGGGTGCTGCTGGACGGGGAGAAGCATTCGGTGGCCGAGATGTCGGAAACGGAATTGATCCCCAATCAGTTTGCCTACCAGATTCTGCGCAAGCTCTCCGCCGGCAATTTGGTGCGGGTGAGCCGCGGCGCTCTCGGCGGTTGCGAGCTGTCCTGCGATCTGGACGCGACCTCCCTCTACGATCTCATGGGGGTCGTGGGGGAGCGGGGCATCCTGTGCGCCTGCATGGAGCCGGGATATGAATGCCGCTGGCAGGACAAGCATGGGCGGTGCACCATCCACTGTCAGCTGGCGGCCTTGCAGCAAAAGCAGGACGAGGCGTTCCGTGCCGTGAGCCTGCGCAGGCTGCTGACCGGCGGATCCGATCCCCAAGATACAAGCAAGCTGTAAAATTTTAAAAGGAGGTACCCGTATGCTGTTTCAAACCACGTCGGCGCACGAAGAGCTGCGCGCGAAGATCCGGAGTTTTGCGGAGGAGGAGATCAAGCCCCTCGCATTTTTAATGGATCAGAACAATGAGTTTCCCGAAGAGGCTGTCAAGAAGCTGGGTAAGCTGGGCTGGATGGGCATTCCCTACCCCAAGGAGTACGGCGGTGCCGGTCTTGATGCCCTGAGCTACGCCATCGCGGTGGAGGAGCTGGCCCGTGTGGACGGCGGCACGGGCGTAATCCTCTCCGCCCACGTCTCCCTCGGCTCGTGGCCCATTTTCGCCTATGGCACCGAGGAGCAGAAGAAGAAATATCTGGTTCCGCTGGCCAAGGGCGAGAAGATCGGCGCCTTCGGCCTTACGGAGACCAACGCCGGATCCGACGCCGGCGGCACGGAGACCACGGCGCTGGATAAGGGGGACTACTACCTCCTCAACGGCGGCAAGATCTTCATTACCAACGCCCCTAAGGCGGACACCTATGTGGTTTTCGCCGTCACCACGCCGGACATCGGCACCCGGGGCATCTCCGCTTTCATCGTGGAGAAGGGCTGGAAGGGCTTTGAGTTCGGCGACCACTATGATAAGATGGGTATTCGCTCCTCCTCCACGGCGGAGCTGATCTTCAACGACGTGAAGGTTCCCAAGGAAAACCTATTGGGCAAGGAGGGCGAGGGCTTCAAGATCGCCATGTCCACGCTGGACGGCGGACGCATCGGCATCGCCGCGCAGGCGCTGGGCATCGCCCAGGGCGCGTTTGAGCACGCGTTGAGCTATTCCAAGGAGCGCGTCCAGTTCGGCAAGCCCATCGCGGCCCAGCAGAGCATCGCCTTCAAGCTGGCGGATATGGCAACCAAGCTGCGCTGCGCCCGGTTCCTCATCTACTCCGCGGCGGAGCTGAAGGAGCAGCACGCGCCTTACGGCATGGAGTCCGCCATGGCGAAGATGTACGCCTCGGACATCGCGCTGGAGGTCACCAACGATGCCTTGCAGATCCACGGCGGCAGCGGCTACCTCAAGGGCATGGAGGTGGAACGGGCCTACCGCGACGCCAAGATCACCACCCTCTACGAGGGCACTAACGAGATCCAGCGGGTGGTCATCGCCTCTCATCTGTTGGGCAGGCTGGGCAAGAGCTCCGGCGGCGAGAGCCGTTCGGCGGCCAAGAAACCCGCGCCCATCACCGGCATTCGCAAAAAGACCATCTTCCGGGAGGGGGATGCTGCCCAGCAGGTGGCCGACCTTGTGGCGGCGCTGAAGAAGGATGGTCACGACTTCTCCGTGGGCATCCCTATGGATACGCCCATCCCGCAGGCGGAGCGGGTGGTCTCCGCGGGCAAGGGCATCGGTGAGAAAAAGAACATGAAACTGGTAGAATCGCTGGCCAAGGCCGTCGGCGCGGCCATCGGTTCTTCCCGCCCTGTGGCGGAGACTCTCAAATATCTGCCGCTGAACCGCTATGTGGGTATGTCCGGTCAGAAGTTCACCGGCAATCTGTACATCGCCTGCGGCATCTCCGGCGCATCCCAGCACCTTAAGGGCATCAAGGACGCCTCCACCATCGTGGCCATCAATAAGAACGGTAACGCGCCTATCTTCAAGAACTGCGACTACGGCATCGTGGGCGATGTGGAGGAGATCCTGCCCCTGCTCACTGCCGCGCTGGATAGCGGCGAAAAGCTGCCCGCGCCGCCCATGGTAAAGATGAAGCGGCCCACGCCGCCGAAGCCCGCCCCATCGGCGACCGCTACGTCTGCAGCGGCTGCGGCTACGAGTATGTGCCGGAGTTGGGCGACGAGGACGGCGAGATCGCGCCCGGTACGCTCTTTGAGCAGCTTCCCGCCGAGTGGGTGTGTCCCGAGTGCGCGGAGACGAAGGATCAATTTGTAAAGGCTTGAGGCCGTGAAGGAGGCAAGATAAGATGTATTGCGTGCGTAAAGTAACGAACGACCTCTACTGGGTGGGCGCCAACGACCATCGCCTGGCCCTGTTTGAAAACTGCTTTCCCATTCCCCGGGGCGTAAGCTACAACGCCTACTGCCTGCTGGATGAAAAGACGGTGCTCTTTGACACGGTGGACTGGTCTGCCTGCCGCCAGCTTTTGGAAAATCTGGCGTATGTGCTGGATGGCCGCGAGCTGGACTACCTGCTGGTCAACCATCTGGAGCCGGATCACGCCGCCTGCATCGAGGAGATCCTGCTGCGCCATCCCAAGGTGAAACTGATCTCCAACGAGAAGGCATTCATGCTCATGCGGCAGTTCGGCTTCCATGTGGACGGACATGAGTGCATCGAGGTGAAGGAGGGCGACACCTTCTCCTTCGGCAAGCACACCGTCACCTTTGTGGGCGCGCCTATGGTCCACTGGCCGGAGGCCATGGTGACCCTCGACGTCACCGACGGTGTCCTCTTTTCCGCCGACGCCTTCGGCACCTTCGGCGCGCTGGACGGCAAGCTGTTCGCCGACGAGGTGGACTTCGAGCGGGACTGGCTGGACGACGCCCGCCGCTACCTCACCAACATCGTGGGCAAGTACGGCCCCCACATCCAGCTCCTGCTGAAAAAGGCCGGCGGCGTTTTGGATCAGATCAAGTACATCTGCCCGCTCCACGGCCCCGTGTGGCGCAAGGATCTGGGCTGGTTCATCGAAAAGTACGACACATGGAGCCGCTATGCCCCTGAGACCCAGGGCGTGCTCATCGTCTACGCCTCTATGTACGGCAACACGGAGAACGCGGCGCAGGCGCTGGCGACGTCGCTCTGCGATAAGGGCATGAGCAAGGTGGCGATGTACGATGTGTCCTCCACTCATGTCTCCCAGCTGATCTCCGAGGCATTTAAGTACAGTCACATTGTCCTGGCCTCTGTGACCTACAACCTCGGCATCTACCCCGCCATGCATGACTTCCTCATGGATATGAAGGCACTGAATCTGCAAAACCGCACCTTTGCCATCATTGAAAACGGCTCATGGGCGGTGAAGTCCGGTGACCTCATGCAGAAATTCGTCAACAATGAGCTAAAGAACATGACGGTGCTCAACGAGCGGCTCAGCCTCGCCTCGTCCATGGGCACGGACAAGCGCACTGAGCTGGAAGCACTGGCGGACGCCATTCTGGAATCTATGAAGTAACTGGCAGGAAAGCCAAAACCAAGACAACAGACAACAAACAGCCCCGCCGCGTCGGCTGCAGAAAAACCGGCTTTCAAAAACAGAGCGGGCAAGCGTGATACTGCGCTTGCCCGCTCTTTGCTCAAAAGGACATGAGAAGTGACCGGAGAAGATGAGAGGATCGAAATGGAAATCAGAAAACGAAACGGGGAGTCTGTTCCCTTTCAACAGGAGAAAATTTTCAACGCCATGAAAAAGGCGTTTGACGGACAGGGCAGGGAGATCGGGGGCAGAGAGATGGATGAGATCCTCGCCACCGTTCTCGACAATCTCTCCGTTACAGTGCCGCTCACCGTGGAACGTGTGCAGGACGAGGTGGAGCGAACGCTCATGGAGCGCGGACACTATGAGGTGGCCAAGGCGTACATCCTCTACCGCGAAAAGCGGTCTGCGCTGCGCCGTGTCCGGCATACCATCGCGCGGACGGTGGGGGATGACTCGCTTGACGAGGTGCTGCGCCGCATCCAGATGGATTTTACCGAGGAAATCTACTCCCTCGCGGCGCTTCAAATGAAGTTTGAGAGTTTCTGTCGCCCGGGCATGACGGAGGATGAGCGGGCTGAGGCATTGACCAAGGCGGCGGTAGAGCTGACTACGGCAGAGGCACCCAAGTGGGAGTTCATCGCGGCGCGGCTTCTGAACCACTCCTTTCGCTGTCGCAACGCACAGGAATGGGAGGGGCGCGGCATCGGCGACCTCTATGGCAGGCTTCGCTATCTGACGGATAAGGGACTCTACGGTGACTATATCCTTGCCCACTATACCCACGAGGAGATCGCCATGGCGGAGGACTTTCTCTGCCCGGAACGGGATGAGCTGTTCACCTACTCCGGCCTTGACCTGCTGCTCAAACGCTATGTGATCCAGTCGCGCAGCCGCGTGCCGCTGGAAACACCGCAGGAGATGTTTTTGGGTATCGCGCTGCATCTTGCTATGAACGAAGGCTCTGACCGCATGGGGTGGGTAAAACGCTTTTACGATATGCTCAGCCGTATGGAGGTCACGATGGCGACACCTACCATGTCCAACGCACGAAAGCCCTACCATCAGCTTTCAAGCTGCTTTGTGGACACTGTGCCGGACAGTCTGGACGGCATCTACCGCTCGCTGGACAACTTCGCAAAGGTCTCTAAATTCGGCGGTGGAATGGGGATGTACTTCGGTAAGGTGCGCGCTGCAGGCAGCACCATCCGCGGCTTTCAAGGGGCGGCGGGCGGTGTTATCCGCTGGATCCGGCTGGTCAATGACACCGCCGTGGCGGTGGATCAGTTGGGGATGCGGCAGGGCGCTGTGGCGGTTTACTTAGACGCATGGCACCGGGATCTGCCGGAATTCCTTCAACTGCGCACCAACAACGGCGACGACCGCATGAAGGCACATGATGTGTTTCCCGCCGTGTGCTATCCGGATCTCTTCTGGCGACTGGCGGAGGAGAACATAGACGCGCCGTGGCATCTCATGTGTCCGCATGAGATCCTCACGGTCAAGGGCTACGCACTGGAGGATTACTGGGGTACAGAATGGGAGAAGCGGTATCTGGACTGCGTCAATGACCCGCGCATCGAAAAGCGCAGCGTCACCGTCAAGGACATCGTGCGGCTGGTGCTTCGCTCGGCAGTGGAGACCGGCACGCCCTTCGCCTTCAACCGCGACAGCGTAAATCGTATGAACCCAAACGGCCACACGGGAATGATCTATTGCTCCAATCTCTGTACGGAGATCGCGCAGAACATGGCACCCATTGAGCACATCAGCACTGAGGTGCACACGGAGAACGGCGACACAATTGTGGTGACGGCCACACGCCCAGGTGAGTTTGTGGTCTGCAACCTGGCGAGTCTGTCTCTCGGTAATCTGCCGGTGGAGGACGAGGCCTATATGGAACGCACGGTAGAAACGGCCATCCGCGCACTGGATAATGTGATCGACCTCAACTTCTACCCGTTGGAATACGCGCGGCTTACCAATCAGAAGTACCGCAGCATCGGCCTGGGCGTCAGCGGCTACCACCACATGCTGGCAAAGCGCGGCATCCGCTGGGAGAGCGATGAGCACCTTGCCTTCACCGACGCAGTGTTCGAGCTCATCAACTACGCCGCCGTCAAGGCGGACACAGCTCTGGCACGGGAAAAGGGTCGTTACGCGCTCTTTGAGGGCAGCGACTGGCAGACTGGCGCGTATTTTGAAAAGCGGGGTTACACCTCCGAAAAGTGGCGGGCGCTTGCGAAAACGGTGGCGGTGCAGGGAATGCGCAACGCCTATCTGCTGGCGGTCGCACCGACCTCCAGCACATCTATCATCTCCGGCACGTCGGCGGGCATAGATCCAATTATGAAGAAATTCTTTTTAGAGGAAAAAAAGGGCAGCATGCTGCCCCGCGTTGCTCCGGAGCTTTCTATGGATACATGGTGGTGCTATAAGGCGGCGCATCTGATCGACCAAAGCTGGTCGGTACGCGCCGCGGGCCTTCGCCAGAGACATATTGACCAGGCGCAGAGCATGAATCTCTATATCACCAACGACTATTCCATGCGTCAGGTGCTCAGATTGTATTTGGAGGCGTGGAGGGCCGGCGTCAAGACCATTTACTATGTCCGCAGCAAGGCCCTTGAGGTCGAGGCCTGCGAAAGCTGCTCGTCATAAGGAGGATAGCATGATGGAACTGAAGAAAAAGCCCCTCTTTAACCCGGAGGGCGACCCTGATGTGCGCCTGCGGCGCATGATCGGCGGCAATACCACCAACCTCAACGACTTCAACAATATGAAGTACGCTTGGGTCAGCGACTGGTACCGGCAGGCCATGAACAACTTTTGGATCCCTGAGGAGATCAATCTCTCGCAGGATGTGAAGGACTATCCCCGCCTGCTGTCAGCCGAGCGCAGCGCCTACGATAAAATTCTGAGTTTTCTTGTCTTTTTGGATTCCATTCAGACAGCGAACCTGCCTAATATCGGCGCCTACATTACCGCCAACGAGGTCAATCTCTGCCTGTCCATTCAGGCGTTTCAGGAGTGTGTCCACTCACAGAGCTACAGCTATATGCTCGACACCATCTGTTCCCCCGTGGAGCGCAATGACATCCTCTACCAATGGAAAACGGACGAGCATCTGCTGCGCCGCAACACCTTCATTGGGGACTGCTACAACGAGTTTCAGGAGCGGAAGGACGCTCCCACGCTGCTGCGCGTGATGATGGCAAACTATATTTTGGAGGGCATCTATTTTTACAGCGGCTTTATGTTCTTCTACAATCTCTCCCGAAACGGGAAGATGCCCGGCTCGGCGCAGGAGATTCGCTACATAAACCGCGATGAGAACACGCACTTGTGGCTGTTCCGCAATATCATCACGGAGCTGCAAAAGGAGCAGCCGGAGTTGTTCACCGCCGAGAGCGTACAAGCGCTGCGCGAGATGATGCGTGAGGGCGTGGAACAGGAGATTGCATGGGGGCATTATGTGATCGGCGACGACATCCCGGGGCTGAACCGGCAGATGATCAGCGATTACATCCGCTATCTCGGCAACCTCCGCTGGACGAGCCTTGGCTATCCCGCATTGTATCCAGGCTTTGAGAGCGAACCGGAGAGCATGGAATGGGTCAGCCAGTACGCCGACGCCAACATGGTCAAGACCGATTTCTTTGAGGCACGCAGTACCGCCTACGCCAAGAGCACCGCACTGATAGACGATTTATAAGAAAACCAAAGACATCAGAATAGGAGATACTACTATGAATTACAGCGCTATGATTCAAAATCGCAGATCCGTTCACGCATTCCGCGAAAAGGAAGTTCCGAGCGAGGCTATCGGCCAGCTCAGATCCTACTATGAAAAGACCTGCCCCCGTCTTGTCCCGGAGATTGCAACGGAGTTGATCGTCTTGGACAAGGATGCACAGCCGGCGCTGGAGAGCTCAGCGGGCTATAATCAATTTCTCATCGGAGCACCGCACTACCTGCTCCTTATGTCTGTCCCGCATTCCTATGCGGCCATCAACGCCGGCTACATGATGGAAGATCTCGTCCTCAAGCTGACTGAGTTGGACATTGACACCTGCTGGATGACCTTCACCGACAGCGACAAAATCAAAAAGGCACTGTCTCTCACCACCACGTTAGAGGTGGCGGCAATCGTTGCCTTTGGCTACGGGGAAAAGACCGCAAAAAAGCTGCGGCTGAATATCCTAAGTATGTCTCAGATCGATGTGCGGGCCGAGCAGCAGTACTACGCGCCCAAAAAGGGCGTGAATGATTTGGTTCACATGGGGAGCTGGAGCAACAAGTCTGGGCTTGACGAGATGATGGACTTCTACGACGATATGCTCTGGCAGTCCTTCTACGCCGCTTCGCTCTCCCCCAGCTATCTCAACCGTCAGCCCTATGGCTTCCTTGTGCAGGATCACAGCATCTATTTGGTGCAGCAGGAGGATGCCTACACCGATAATTTGGATGCCGCATTGGATCTCGGTATTGTCATGCTCCACTTCTCCGCCGTCGCCTCCCAGTGGGCGGGGCAGGTACGCTGGGAACTTTCACCTGCTGCGCCCGACGGCCTGCCGGAAGGACTTCGTTCCGCTGCGGTGTACCACATGTAACGACTCTGGGGGAAGCAAGGCAACGGTAAAATGTGCGACCGTCAATCTGCGGTTGAGCGTATGTTCCATTAGAAAAGAGAACCTATCCGTCAGAGTCTGAGTAAGGAAAATAGGAGGTATTTTTTTATATGGCTACCGTCATCTCAGGATGAGGTCACAATGTGGTGTGGGGCGAGACCGGAGTCTTGAGAATACCCAAACAAAGGAAAGGAGCTGACAGATATGGCAGCTATGAATATGAATCAGGAGCAGTTTAAGCAGTTGATCCGGGAGGAAAAGCCTGTTTTGGTGGATTTCTGGGCGCCCTGGTGCAGCTATTGCCGGAGGATCGGCCCTGCGTATGAGAAGATTGGAGAGGAATACGCGGACAGCCTTGCCGTCGGCAAAATCAACATTGACGAGGAGCCGCGGCTGGCGGGGGCCGAGGGGATCGAGGACATCCCAACTCTGGTGCTGTACCGGAACGGAAAGGCCGTGGATTCCATCACCGCGCCCAGCTCAAAGGCAGAGATCGACCGTTTCATTCAGGAAGCCTTGGCGAAATAACGGAGGGTTCAGATATGAACAACAATCATGTTTATGATATGCTCGTGGTGGGCGGCGGCCCGGGCGGCTACACCGCCGCCCTGTACGCGGCACGGGCGGGGCTGGACACCGTCGTGCTGGAAAAGCTGTCTGCTGGCGGGCAGATGGCCCTGACCGAGCAGATCGACAACTACCCCGGCTTTGAGAACGGAATCGACGGCTTCTCTCTGGCGGAGAAGATGCAAAAGCAGGCGGAGCGTTTTGGGGTACGCAGCGAATACGCAGAAGTCCTCCGCATGGATCTGACGGCGGTTCCCAAGCTCGTGGAGACCAGCGAGGGGATCTTCCGGGGGAAAACCGTGGTGCTGGCCACCGGCGCAGACCCCAGAACGCTGGGCGTTGCCGGAGAGACGGAGCTGTTGGGCCGGGGCGTGGCCTACTGCGCCGCCTGCGATGGGATGTTTTACAAGGGCAAAACGGTGGTCGTGGTGGGCGGCGGCAATTCCGCCGCGGCAGATGCCCTCCTTCTCAGCCGCGTGGCGAAAAAAGTGATCCTCGTCCACCGCAGAGACACCCTGCGGGCCACCAAGATCTATCACGAGCCGCTGGCACAGGCCGAAAATGTGGAATTCCGTTGGAACAGCGTCGTTTCCGCGCTGCTTTCCGGGGACAGGCTGACCGGCGTCCGCCTGCGGGACACCATCACCGGTGAGGAAAGCGTGGTGGACTGCGACGGCGTATTTGTCAGCGTGGGCCGACAGCCCGCCACGGCGCTGGCGGTGGGTCAACTGGAGCTGGACGGCGGCGGCTATATCGTGGCCGGAGAGACCACGGAAACCAGTATTCCCGGCGTTTACGCCGTGGGCGACGTGCGGACGAAGCCCCTCCGTCAGGTGGTCACCGCCGTGGCGGACGGCGCGGTGGCAGTTCACATGGCGGAGAAATATATCGCGGAAAACCGATAAGGGAGGTAGATTGAAAAAGCCATGTTTAAGGTCAGGCCGGATACGACCGCAGTGGGGATGCCGACATATCTGCAAGGCAAACTGCCAGAGTGATGGCAGATAAGAAACCCATGTAAGATCGGGAGATATGTTGTCTCTCCATATCCAGTCCACGCAACAGTAAGCAACTGAACACAAAACACAGCCACAGATGTACTCTGCGGCTGTGTTTTTTTGCGTAGTATAGCTGCTTCTTCCATCTGCAAAACCCCGACGCTCCGTGGCTGACGGGGTTATCCGCACTTGCCAATACGCCCAAAGAGGGCTCCTTAACGCGCAGAAGGAAAGGGACGGTCAGTCTCCGGCGTTTTGAGAAGGAAATGGCTTTTGTGAAAGTCGAGCAGGCCCTCATCCCGCATTTTTCCAAGCTCTACAGACAGCCCGCTGCGCTCCACACCGAGGTAATCCGCAAGCTGCTGCCTTGAAAACGGAATGTCGAACTCATAGACGCTACGCCGCTGGGCCTCGGCGGAAAAATAGGACATCAGCTTTGCACGCGTCGTGCGCTGGGCCATGTGGGTGAGCTTTTCGTTGAGCCGCAGGTTCTTCTCTGCCAGTTCGTCCAGCAGGTTGCGGATGATCCGGCTGTGGTGGGAGCAGGCGGAGGGGCACACGCTCAAAACGCGCCTTATATGCAGAAACATCACCGTCACCGCGCTCTCCGCCTCTACGCTCACGTTCAGTACCGCTCCCGGCGCGCAGGCGAATACCTCCGCGAAGGTCTGCCCCGGCCCGGTCTTGGAGAGGATGTTGCGGTTTCCCCAGATATCCTCCTGCACGATGAGGGTGCTGCCCGCCAGCACGAGACCCACCTCCTCCACCTGCTCCCCGGCGCGGAGCAGGCGTGAGCCTTTGGGGAAGGTGTCGATCCTCGCCCCAAGGTAGGAGAGCATGACGGCAAGCTCATCGTCGGAAATGCCGGAGAAAAGCGCCGCCGTATGAAGTACCGGAAAAAATTCTTTCATAAAAAGTTCTCTTTCGTTGAAAATTCAACTGACTTGTTGCTCTTAGTATAGTACAATGAACGCACAAAAGCAACAGGAGGATCGAACATGAAACGACGGATCATTGAAATCGATCAGGATAAACGCCCCGTATTTTGACGGCGCACGGCTCCTGATTGCCGCCGACTGCACCGCCTACGCCTACGCCGCTTTCCACGAGCGGTTCATCAAGGGACACATCACCCTGGTGGGCTGTCCTAAGCTGGACGGCGTGGGTAAGGATTCCTTCGAAGAGGCGTGAGCTTTCTGCAAGAGAGGCAAAGACTATGAGTTATGAAAACTGGAAGGACAAAATCGGCACATTTGAAGTGATGGACGTGCGGGGCAAAAAGATGGACTTCTTCCCCGCATTGAAGGCAAAGGCTGCCGCGCTGAAAAACGGCGAAGGACTGCATATCATCCAGACCTTCGAGCCTGTCCCCCTGTACCCGGTGCTGGCCCTTATGGGCTTTGAGCATCACACGGAGAAGGTGAGCGGCAGCGAATATCACATCTGGTTTTATCGAGTGAAGAAAGGAGAATAACCGCATGAGCTACGAAAACTGGAAGAATAAGGCGCAGGGGTTTCAGACCGTGGATGTGCGCCATATACAGGGCAGCTTCTTTGAAGGGCTGAAGAAAAGAGCCGAGGCGTTGGAGGTGGGCGAAGGATTACACATCATCCAGACCTTTGAGCCGCATCCACTGTACGCTGTCATGGAGGGCTTGGGCTACGAGCACCACACCGAGCGGCGGAGTGAGGCGGAGTTCCATGTCTGGTTCTGCCGTGTGGAGAAGAAGGAAGGCGACAGCTCCGCTCCCTTCAAGCCGCTGGCTCTTTTGAACTATCCCATGATCGATGAAAAGCTGGGGCAGATCGCCGTGGATTTTTGGGAGACCACATGGCAGAGCGAGAAGCGCGTACTGCCCTACGAAACGCGGCTGCTGCTGTCCCTGACCAACGCTGTCGGTGCGGGCCGGATGAGGCAGGCGGCGCGGGAGCTGGTAAAGGCATATATCCACGGTGTGGAGAGTGCCGCGTTGGACGACGTGTTCGAGCTGCTGGCATGGAATCAGGGCATCGGCTTTTTCAGCAGCGAGATCGGCCCCTCGGCGCTGTTCCAGGCGTACAAGCTCATTAAAAACGGTGAGAAACAGGGCAAGTCCCGGGAGGATATCTGCAGTGCGCTGCGCGAGAAATTCGGGGAGAAGAACCCAGAGATGCAGGTCTTGAACAGATGATAAGGAGTTGTTTTGTATTATGACCATTCAAACGGTAACAGATGCCATCCGCTATGTAGGGGTGGATGATAACACATTAGCACTCTTTGAAAACCAGTACCCCGTCCAGCCTATGGGAGTGAGCTACAACTCCTATGTCATTCTGGACGAGAAAATCGCCGTGATGGACAGCGTGGATGCACGGGCGGCGGAGGAATGGCTTTCCAATGTAGCGCAGGTGTTGGAGGGGCGCAACCCCGACTATCTTGTGGTCACACACATGGAGCCGGATCATTCCGGCAGCCTCATGCGACTGGCACAAAAGTACCCGGAGATGAAGATCGTGGGAAACGCGAAAACATTTACCCTGATCAAGCAGTTCTTCGGCACAGGTGCATTGTCGGAAGACCGTATGCTGGAGGTTGGCGAAAGAGATACGCTTTCCTTGGGCTTGCACCGGCTGCGCTTTCTGCTGGCGCCGATGGTACACTGGCCGGAGGTGATGGCAGCGTATGAAGAGGAGGAAAAGATCCTGTTCTCGGCGGATGCCTTCGGCCGCTTCGGTTCACTGGAACGGACTGCCCGTGCCCCCTGGGCGCCGCAGGCCCGGCGGTATTATTACAACATCGTCGGAAAGTATGGCGCACAGGTGCAGGCGCTGCTGAAAAAAATCTCCGCGCTGGAGATCAAAACGATCTGCCCGCTCCATGGCCCCATACTCACAGAAGACTTGGGAGAGTATCTGCGGCTCTATGATCTCTGGTCACAATGGAAACCGGAAGAACCGGAGGGCATCCTGATCGTCCACGCGTCCATCCATGGAAATACCGCATACGCATCGGAGGCCCTCAAGAGCAAGCTGGAGGGAAAAGGTGCGCAAGTCACCATGTGCGATCTGACGGCAACAGACCTTTCCTATGCCGTGACCAGCGCATTCTACTGTGGGAAACTGGTGTTGGCCTGCTCCACCTATGACGGAGGACTGTTTCCGCCCATGAAGGAGTTTTTGGAACATTTACAGACAAAGGGATTCCGGAACCGCCGGGTTGGTCTTATTGAAAACGGCTCTTGGGCACCTGCTGCCGCGCGGCTGATGCGCACCAAACTGGAGGAGATGAAGGATATCCACCTTTACGAAACGGTAGTGTCTCTGCGTGGTGCATTGAACCAAACCAGCGAAGCGCAGATGGACGCTCTGGTGGCTGAGCTCTGCGCGGAGTAGGCGGCGAGTCTGGCTTCGTCCGGCCGCCCGATGCCTCAAAAGCAAAACATCGTCGCTGATTTATTTAGACAACAATATGGCGTTGAGTGATGCCGAAGCTTTGAAAATGGATCGAAGCGCAGCCGCAGAGAATATCTGCGGCTGCGCTTTTTGCATTTTGACCATGGTGCAAACGGATGGCTTTGACCGTTACCCTCGGTTTCTAAAGAGACACGAAGTGTGCTACATGGAAGCGTATCATAGATCTGCTCCATAGCCACGCCCTCACTGCGCCAGCGTTTCCCGGATAGCCGCCGTCCAAGCCCTCCCGGGTCTCCACTATTCCCGCCTTTTTCAGCACCGCCTGCACCCGGCGGACGCGGGTGGGATTGGTGCAGATGTTCTCCGCCAGCGCTTCGCTGCTGAGGGAGCGTTCACTGTGGCTCAGGCAGACCAGCGCATGGACGGCCAGATTAAAAGAACTGTCCACAATCATCCCTCCTTCACAAGCTCGTAGGGCCAGTCGATGACACCGCCGAGACGGTATGCGCTTTGTCCAAACTAGATGTCTACCAGAAGATCACGGTAGACCTGAAGATGGATGAGTTGGACATGACTGCTGCGGAGAACAAGGCTACCTATGAAGAGATCCGGGAGTACGTCAAGGAGCACACCGGTCTGAACGTGAGCAACCTCTATATTGCACAGGTCAAGCGCAAGTGCGGCATCAAGGAGCGGCAGAACTACAACAAGCCTAAGGCTGAGAACCCCAAGCAGCTCAAGTGCCCGCCGGAGAAGGAAAAAGCCATCCGGGAGGCACTGAAGTATTTTAAGATGATTTGAATAAAAAATAGACGGATGTCTGTCAACTGGCAGACATCCGTCCGTTTTTATGATAATCTGTTATGATCGCAGTTCCTCAAGCAATGCCGTACACCCTTCCAGCACATCCCGCCATGTGGCTTCAAAATCTCCCGTGAACCATGGGTCTGCCACTTCACGGGGATGATCCGTATGCGCCATCAGCAGAGAGACTTTATGCTGTGGGTCACCGCCGACAAGCCGCAGGATGTCGCACAGATTGCTTTCATCCATGCCAATCAGATGATCATACCGTGCATAATCCAGCCGGGTCATCTGCCGAGCGGTCTTGCCGTTGCAGTCGATGCCATGTTCTGCCAGCTTCTGCTGCGCAGGTGGATAGACCGGATTTCCGATCTCCCATGCACTGGTGGCGGCTGATGAGATTTCAAATCGCTCGGAAAGCCCTGCCTTGGACACAAGGTCTTTCATGATATATTCGGCCATCGGGCTTCGGCAGATATTTCCGAGACAAATAAATAAGATCCTGGTCATTCCGGGTCGTTCTCCTTTTTGCCCCTGAACGTATAGCCGCCGTGGGTGGTGCGGATAAAGCTACCACAGTCGGCCAGCTTCTTTCGCAGATTGGAAACGGTATTTGCCACGACCTTTAAGGTGTCGTCACAGTTTTGTCCCCACACAGCACGGAAAAGCTCTTCTTTTGAAAAGATTTGTCTTTCGTGAGAGGCAAGCATCAGCAGCAAATCGAACTCCAGTCGTGTAAGGGAGACTTTTCTGCCGTTGCACGACACTTCGTGGGTCATTCCATCCAGTGTAAGCCCCGGAAGAACCAACTTCTCCCATGAATCAATGGATATTTGCTCTGCCTCGATGTGCTCTCGTTCCAGAAGCATCCGGATCTTCTGCTCCAATTCCGGGTCAGGCTGTCGGGTTTTTATAACGATCATGGCAAACTCCTGCGTGTATTTTACTCTGCGGCGGTATCCATTTCCCGGAGCAGGTTTACCATCTCGATGGCACTGACTGCGCAGTCATAGCCTTTATTACCTGCTTTGGTGCCTGCCCTCTCGATGGCCTGTTCGATGTTTTCGGTGGTCAGAACACCAAAGAGCACGGGAACTCCGCTTTCCAGTGAAATCGTGGCAATGCCTTTGGAAACCTCATTGCACACATAGTCGTAATGGCTGGTAGAGCCGCGAATCACGGCACCAAGGCAGATCACAGCATCATACTTTCCGCTTTTTGCCATTTTAGAGGCAACCAGTGGGATCTCAAAAGCACCCGGAACCCATGCAACATGAACATCAGCGTCCTGCACATCGTGCCGGAGCAGGCCATCCATTGCTCCGCTCAGAAGCTTGGACGTGATAAACTCGTTAAAACGGGCTGCTACGATACCGATCTTGATATTCTGAGAAACCAGCTTACCTTCAAACGTTTTCATTCTTAAATACCTCTTTCGTTGTTAATATTCCAGAATATGTCCCATCCGTGCCTGCTTCGTTTTCAGGTAGAACAGGTCATACGGGGTCGCCGTCATCTGAATGGGTACGCGCTGGGAGATCTCCAGCCCAAACTCGGAGAGCTGATATACCTTGTCCGGGTTATTGGTAAGCAGGCGCAGGCTTTTTACGCCAAGTTCCCGGAGGATCTGCGCGCCGAGATAATACTCCCGTTCATCTCCATGGAACCCCAAGGCAAGATTGGCTTCCAGCGTATCCATGCCCTGCTCCTGAAGCTCATAGGCACGCAGCTTGTTGATCAGACCGATGCCCCGGCCTTCCTGCCGCATATAAAGCAGAATGCCCCGGCCTTCTTTTTCGATCTGTGTCATGGCGGCGGCCAGCTGCTGGCCGCAGTCGCAGCGCAAGGAGCCGAACGTATCGCCTGTCAGGCATTCCGAGTGGACGCGGCACAGAACATCCTTTCCATCGCCAATGTCGCCCTTTACCAGTGCAATGTGATGTTCTCCGTTCAGGCGGCTCACAAAACCGTATGCTTTGAAGGTGCCATACTTGGTAGGCAGGTTCACCGCTGTCACCTGATCGACCAGTTTATCGTGACACTTGCGGTACTCCTGTAAATCACGGATGGTGATGAATTTGATCTGGAAGCGCTCTGCAAGCTTTGCCAGTTCAGCGGTGCGCATCATCGTTCCATCCTCCCGCATGATCTCGCAGCACAGGCCGCATTCTTTCAGCCCTGCCAGACGGCACAGGTCAACCGTTGCTTCTGTGTGACCGTTGCGCTCCAACACACCGTCTTTTTTGCCAGAAGGGGGAACATATGACCCGGTCTGCGGAAATCTTCTGCTTTTGAGTGGTCGTCCACACAAGCCATCGCCGTAATGGAACGCTCTGCGGCAGAAATGCCCGTAGAAGTAGAAACGTGGTCGATGGACACAGTAAATGCCGTTTCATGGTTGTCGGTATTATGCTGCACCATCTGCGGAAATTGCAGCTTCTGGACGAAAGCCTCGGACATCGGCATACAGATCAGACCTTTGCCGTGGGTCGCCATAAAGTTGATGTTTTCGGTGGTGGCAAATTCGGCAGCACAGATGAAGTCCCCCTCGTTTTCACGGTCGGGGTCATCCGTTACCAGAATGATTTTTCCTTGTTTCAGGTCTTGCAAAGCTTCGGGAATGGTATTGAAGTTCATCCTAAACTCTCCTTAAAAGCCGCAGCGCAGCAGCATTTCTTTTGTGAGCGTGTTTTGCTTTGGTGCTTCTGATGGAAGCAGCTTCTCGATATATTTTCCGATAACATCGGTTTCCAAATTGACAAAATCCCCTTTGTGCCGTTGGTGCAGGTTCGTCTGACAGATGGTGTGCGGTATCGTGGACACGGAAAAGCCCGTAGGTTCCACCGCAGCCACGGTCAGGCTGATACCGTCTATTGTGATAGAGCCTTTTTCGACGACATAGCGAAGGATCGCAGAATCTGCATGAATGGTGTACCAGATGGCCGTATCGTCTTTTCGGATATTGGCAATGCGTCCGACGCCATCCACATGGCCTGCTACGATGTGTCCGCCAAAACGTCCGTTGGCCGGCATGGCACGTTCCAGATTGACAGCACTTCCAACGGTGAGCTGCGCAAGCGCAGAGCGGTTCAAGGTCTCGTGCATGACATCCGCAGCAAAGCTATCCGGGAAGAGCTGCCTGACGGTCAGGCAGATGCCGTTGACGGCGATGCTGTCGCCGATCCTGGTTTCTTCCAGAACCGTTTTTGCACGAACCGTCAGTACGGCGGAATGCTGTCCCCGATTGATGGATTTTATTGTTCCGACTTCTTCCACGATTCCGGTAAACACGGGTACTCCACCTCACTTTCGATCAGGAAATCTTCGCCAAGCTGTTCCAATCGGCTGTTCTTCAGGCGGAATGCAGCATCCGGAAGCGGGATACCTGCACCCTCAATGGGTGCTTTGGCATCCCTTCCTCCGAACAGCTTCGGGGCAATATAAGCCTGTACCTGCTGCACGATGCCGCTTTCCAGTGCAGACCAGTTCAAGGTTCCGCCGCCTTCCAGCAGAATGCTGTCGATCTGCTCCTGTCCCAGCTGTTCCATCAGTTGCAGAAGATTCACATGACCGCATTGCTCTTCCAGAAAAAGAATCCGGCACCCGGCCTGTTGATATGCCGCCTGCTTCTCTGGGTCGCCGCAGCAGGTCGCAAGAATGGTGGGGACCTGTTTGGCGGTCGTGACTACCTGTGATTGTAGCGGTGTCCGCAAATGTGTATCACAGATGATCCGGACGGGATCACGGCCACCCTCTATCCGGCAGGTCAGCAGCGGGTCATCTGCCAGAATGGTTCCGACTCCCACCATAATGCCGCGGAATCGGTGCCGCTGCCGTTGAACATGATTCCGGGCAATTTCCCCGGTGATCCATTTGGAAGCGCCTGTGTATGTGGCGATTTTTCCGTCCATCGTCATGGCGTATTTCATGGAAACGAAGGGGCGTTTTGTGGTGATATAGTGGAAGAACACCTTGTTCAGCGCATCGCATTCCTCTTGCAGAACATTTTCGGTCACATCTATGCCGTGTGCGCGCAGGATTGCAATTCCTTTTCCGGCTACCAGCGGATTCGGGTCAGCGGAACCCACGACCACCCGGTGAATGCCCGCGTCCAGAATCGCATCCACGCAGGGCGGCTGCTTTCCGTAATGGCAGCACGGCTCCAATGTCACATACATGGTCGCTCCCTGCGGATCTTCGGTGCAGGATGCCAGCGCATTGCGCTCCGCATGAGCCTGACCGTATTTCTGGTGCCAGCCCTGTCCGATGATCCTGCCCTCTTTTACGACCACGGCACCCACCATCGGGTTGGGCGATGTCCACCCGCAGCCCTTTTTTGCAAGCTGCAAAGCCAGACGCATATAGTCTTTGTCGTTCATCGTGTTGCCTCCAAAAGAAAAAGCCCTGAACAAAAACGTTCAGGGCAAGCCGAAAAACACAAGGGATCCTTGTGCAAAAAAGAAAGCTCCAGAATGCAAACGCATCCCAGAGCAGCCTCCACAAGCACAGGACCGTACGGGTTCTGCACTTGATATCTTCTTTCATCCAGACTGTACTGTCGGCTTCGGAGTTTCACCGAATCATGCCTTACGGCTCGTGGGCTGTACCACCGGTAGGGAATTGCACCCTGCCCTGAAGATTTATGATTCAATTACAGCGGCATTATAGCACGGCTTCTTTCGGATTGCAAGGGCATTCTGCAAACCGGGACGAAACCGGGATGAAGCGAATCGCTACAACAATAAAATCACATCGTCCGTAGGACAATGTGAACGGAGAATCCAAAGGGGCGCGGGTCGCCAGTGGCGACCTCAAAATGCGTTGCATTTTGAAGCGCTTGACCGAGCCGACAGGCGAGAGCAGCGCCCTTTGGTACACGACTTTGCTTGCAAAGTCTATTCCGAACAAGACGGTACGAATGGGAGGTGCTGGAAATGGCAGCAGAAAAGACCAAGGTCTACACATGAAGGTAGATACCACTGCCATTGAGCAGGAGAGCGCCGCCTATGAGAAGCAGCTACGGCAGCACTACTCCACAAAATCCCGGCTTATGGAGGAGATCGACAGCCTTGACCCGGACGACCGGCACTTTATCGCCCGAAAATCTGACCTTGACGACCGCCTTTATAAGATGTACGATAAAATCGAAGAGGTGGAAAATGGACTGATGGATGCCCGGGCAAAGAAGCAGGCCATTGAAGCCGACAAAATCACAGGCGACAACATCTATAAGATCCTGATTTGCTTTGACAAGTTTTATGTCACCATGACCGAGGCGGAACGCCGCAGACTGGTGGAAATTTTGATCGACGAGGTGCAGATCTACCCAGAACGCCAGCCTAATGGACAGTGGCTGAAGGCCGTCCGGTTCAAGCTGCCCATCATCGACCATGACCTTGAATTGAGTTTGGACAATCAGGATCGTGTCGAAGTCGTAGACGCTCTGATACCCCAGCGCCAGCAGCTTTTGTGCAGCATCCTTGCTGCGGCGGCCGCTGCGGCAGTAGATCAGCAGCGTCGCCTCCTTATCGGGCAGCGTCTCGGGCATTTCGCTCCCGATGCTCTCGTTGGGCACAAGGACGGCGTTTTCAATATGCCCGCCATCGTATTCCTCCCGGGTGCGGACATCCACCACCACGATCTCCTGCGAGATCATCATCTCATAGGCTTCCTCGGCGCTGATCTTATGATACGCCGCCTTGCCGGGAGCGTCCTCCTCTGTCGGCACCGGCTTGTCCTTGGTTCCCCCGCAGCTCACCAGAAGCAGTGCAAGCACGGCGGCAAGTGCCGCGAAAAGCAATATCTGACGCATAATCAACCTCCAATGCAACTGTGTTTACTGCTGATACAGTTTATATTGAAATATAACAGATACAGTTAAAACTGTTAAGGTACTTCGAGGCAGCTTTTGGCGCACAAGCCCTTTGTGGTTGTTGACAGAGAAAAAATATAGGTATAATAAAAGCAAAATAATGAGACTCATTCTTGCATTTAGAGGGTTGGCGGTATGCCAAAATACGCAGAGGAGATATTGGCCGCCGTAACGGAGCTGCAGCAGCATCCCACGGCGGAGCAGGTGTTCCTGGAGATGAAAAGGGAGCATCCCAGCATCGCTCTGGGTACGGTATATCTGCCCTGCCTGCCGGGAGCAGGAAAAAGACAATCTTATGGAGGAGAAGTATCATGAACGCTAAGGTATCTAAGCTGATCAACGAGCAGATCAATAAGGAGTTCTACTCCGCCTATCTGTATCTGGACTTTGCCAACTACTACGCCGCCGCCGGACTGGACGGCTTTGAGAACTGGTACCGGGTACAGGCGCAGGAGGAACGGGATCACGCCATGCTGTTTTATCAGTATTTGCAGAATAACGGCGAGGGCGTCACCTTTGAGGCTATCGCAAAGCCGGAGTGGGAACGAGGCGACCACATGACCCCGCTGAAAAAGGCACTGGAGCACGAGAAGCTGGTCACCGCCAGCATCAATGCCATCTACGCCGCCGCATACGAGGTCAGGGACTTCCGCACCATGCAGATGCTGGACTGGTTCATCAAGGAACAGGGCGAGGAGGAGAAGAACGCCGCTGACCTCATTACCAAGATGGATCTGTTCGGCGGTGACAGCAAGGGGCTGTATATGCTAAACAGCGAGCTGAAGGCACGGGTCTACACCGCGCCCTCGCTGGTGCTGTAAGCCCCGCGTGTCTGCGGGCTTTCGCATCAGGCAAAAGGCAGACTACATACAGGTGGCCTGCCTTTTCTTCCACCAGATGGTTAGAATTAACTAACCATGTATAAAACAGAAAGGACTTCAGAACTTGAACAAGGAAAAGGAGATCGAAACCGTTACCCTCATGGTGCGCCGGTATTGTTGTGGCGTGCATGGGACAAGGGGCGAGGCGCTTTGTCCGGCGTGCAATGCACTGCTGGAATACGCCTGAGAGCGGCGGGACAGATGCCTGCACGGGAAAATTTAGTGGCGCTTTGAATCCTTTCCGAGAGGCACAATGCGGCAAAAAATAAAGAAGAGATAAGGGCAACGGCTATGAAAGAACGAAAGACCTTCTTGGACAAAAATGCCGGTCGTTACGACCGCTTTATGCGAAAGGATCGGGCGGCATACGAAGAGATGTATAAGCTGATCCGGCCGGTGGTGAAAGCCAAAATGGTGCTGGAGCTGGCGACCGGCACGGGACTGATTGCAAAGCACATTGTGAACGCGGCAGCGCACATCGAGGCGACGGATGCCTCCGCGGAGATGATTGCCGAGGCCAAGCGTAATAACCACTCTGCCAAGCTGCACTTTTCCGTGCAGGATATGTTCCGCCTGCCCTATGCGGATAAGTCCTTTGATGTGGTGATCGTGTCCAATGCGCTGCACATCGTGCCGCAGCCGGAAAAAGCCCTGCAAGAAATCAAGCGGGTGCTGAAAGAGGACGGCGTGCTCATCGCGCCGACCTTCACCCACGCGGGGAACTCGTTTTCCGGCAAGGTCAAGGCATTTTTCATGAAGCTGGCGGGCTTCCCTCTCCACAGCAGATGGACGAGCGAGGAATACCTGCGTTTCCTGCGGCAAAACGGCTGGACGGTGCGGAAAAGCGCTGTCCTGAAAGCCTCGTTCCCGCTGACCTATGCCGAGTGTGTAAAAATGGAGGTGTGATATGTCATTCTTTGAAAATACCCGCAAGCCCGTGGGCTTTGGCGGGAAAATTATGGTCGCCATGATGAATCTCGGTCACAGCGCCGTGGCCCGGTGGGGGCTTCAATTTCTGAATACTGCGCCGGACGCCAAGGTGCTGGACTGCGGCTGCGGCGGTGGGGCGAACATCCGACGGCTGCTGAAAAAATGCCCACAGGGCGTCGTCAAGGGCATCGACTATTCGCCCGTCAGCGTGGAGAAGTCGAAAAAGGTCAACGACGTCGCCATCGCGGAGGGTCGCTGCGCCGTTTTGCAAGGCAGCGTGGCAGATATGATGTTTACGGACAACTGGTTCGATGTGGTGACGGCCTTTGAAACCGTCTATTTCTGGCCTGATCTGCCTCGGTGCTTCCGGGAGGTTTACCGGGTGCTGAAGGTCGGCGGGACATTTCTCATCTGCAACGAAGCAAACGGCGACACGGACAAGGACGAGAGGTGGACGGAGATCATCGGTGGCATGACCATCTATAAGGACACCGAGCTGAAGGCGTATCTGGAGCAGGCGGGCTTTCACGAGGTGCAGATACACAAAAAGAAAGGCTGGCTCTGCGTCTCAGCGCAGAAATGAGGGAGAAGCAGACAGATGAAGGACAAGAAGCTCCTATTCAACCGCAAATCGCATTGACAACGGAAAAAAAGCCCGCTTCCTTCAATGTCAGTGCGATCGGTCTCCAGTACGTACTGGTATGTTCCATTGCAATACGGATATCGCCTCCCAGTTTTTGAGTGTGGATGCCAGCTTTTTCAAGTCACTGTTCGTGTGGTGGACCTCGAAAGGCCGAAGTACGATTTCGCCTCTGGGTCTCCGTACCGCAACTGTGCTTTTGCTCTTTGACACATCGATACCGACGGCGGTAATAACAGCAGCTTCCATTTTTCTGACGTTTGCGAGCACAAGCGTTCAGTTCAAGCAATGCTTCGTTCTCTCAGCACATCTTCATTGTAGCTTAGGTTTGGGCGTCTGTATAGCTCACTGGCTGTGAGCTTCTCAGAACCAACACCATTGTAGCAAGCAGTGCAGACGTATATACATCTGCTTATTTTGCGTTGCAAAACGCTTGTTGGGGAATGCCCCAAGCCCCTTTGATCTGCATTTCCCAATGCAGGCTGCGCATCCCTTCGGGACGCTTTTTACCCGGTGATGTGCTCTGGGTCATTAAGAACTTGCATGAGGTGAGAAGCGGCTTCTGCAAGAAAATCGTACTTCATCTGTTCAGGAACAGGCGCATCCAGAAGCGAAATGCCCCACACCTGCATACAGTCCGCAAGTTCTTTCTGTGCCTGCAATGCCGCCTCCTTACGCACATCCGGGGTAGTTTCTGTATCCAGAACGTAGGCTGTGGAGTATTTTCCGTTGCGGTCTTCCGTCAACTGCACCATGGAATCGTGATCGATCCAGAAATGGCAGAACCAGAGTTTGCCCCCGATGTTCTCCATGTCATGGTGCAGTTCTTCTTCATCGCTCCATTGTGGCACTTCGAAAAGAATGCTCTGCAACTGCTCATACGCCTGCTGCTCGGCAGGGGTTACTTTCTTGCATCGGTATTCCCGCTGGATGGCGCGCTGCCAGTACAACGCCAGCTTGCCTTGTTTTGCTCGCTCGATCGCATCCTGAATATCAGCTAAAATGTCGTACCGTGGTTCTCTCATTTTGATACCCCCAAACAATCGACTCTTTAGGAAACAATACATCCTGTAAGAATTATTATAGTCGAAAGGAATGCAAAAGAAAAGCGCACCGGCTAGATTTCAGCCGATGCGCTTGCAAAGTTTGTGGTTTATTCCTCGTTTGTGAGGTAAGGGAGATTGGCGATATAGGTGTCCAGCAAGTCGAGTGCTGCCTTTTTCTGAATAGGGGTCAAGCCTTCCAGCCGCTTGCAGATCTCGTCGTCGGTCACATGGGATGCACTGGGAACCAGATCACACAGCAATGTGTCTGCGGAAATATTCAGAGCATTCAGAAGTTTGACAATGGTGGCAAGACCGGGTTCCTTTAAGCCACGCTCTACCATGCCGATATAGTTGGAGGAAAGCTCGGATTTTTCCGCAAGCTGTTCCAGCGTCAACCCATGCTTTATACGCTGCTCCCGTAGTCGCTGTCCAAAAAGCTCTTTCATAGTGCAACCTCATCCTATAGTGTTCTTTACACTCCATAGGATACCTGTTGACCGCACCAACATACACAATCGAAAGAAATAAACCATTCCGTTAAAGATTGAACCGACGAAAAAAGATTGCCGAGTGCCGACCTCTTGCGGTCAACTCTCGGCAATCTGCGTTTATCGAACCTGCTCGTTCTCCTGTGCTGGCTTTTCCTCCGCAAAAAAGCGTTCCACGTTTTTCTGTGCCCGAACCAGTTCTTGCATCTCGTTCCGTGCCTTGCGGTAGTCCGGGTAAGATGCTTTCTTCTTGGTCAGCAGTTCTGCAAACTCCGCATCCAACTCCTTGACCTTCGGCAGCTTTTGCAATCCTGCCTCGTCAAAGGCAGCCTTCGCCGCCTTGTGCAGGGTGATTTCCTCCCGGTGAGCTTCCAAAAACTTTTGACTGTACCCCGACTTGCGGTAGGCATCATAGACCGGGCGAGTCTTGGCATAGTTGATAATGTGGGTTTTCAGGACGGCGATTTCGGCCAACCTCGTTTCCGCCGCCTTGATGGAATCGCCCATGGCATGATAGCGTTCCGTTGCCGCCGTTGCACGTTCCCGCAGTTCTTCGGCACTGCTGATCTTCTGCTCCTGTAAGAACAGCAGCGTTTTGGACATTTCTTTCAGGTTGAACTTGGTCGCCCACTTTTTGTAGCCGACGCTTTTGCCCTCTGCCATTTTTCCCTGAATGTCCACCAGCAACTGGAAGGGCTGTTCTTTGGGCGGCTTCTTCTGATAAGGTTGGTGTTTCGCCTTACCCTCCAGCACCGCCTTGATTTCGTCCTCGCCATAGCCGGTGCCCAGAGTTCGGAACCGAATAAAGCGTTTCTGTCCCTTGCCCTTCACCGCCGTGTACTTGCCACGCTTCACCTCGTAGCCCTGCTGCTCTAGCTTTTGCAGAAACGTTTCATAATCTCCCGGTTTTTCTGCAAGGATTGTGTCGATGATTCCGCACAGGCGGTCACGGTTGCTCTCCTTTGGAGGATAGAGAACACGCTTCTGCCGCTCCCGGTAGGGCTTCCTTTCAATGACGGACAACTGGTGCTCTAAGCAAATCAGGTCACTCAACCGCTGCACTGCCAACGCCGAAAAGAAAAAATCCCGGAACTTTCTGCTGCCATCCAACGCTGTGGAGTTGAAGATCGCATGGTTGTGGATGTGCTGCCGGTCCGTGTGCGTTGCCACTACAAAGGCGTGCTTGCCCTTGGTAAAGCGCATGGCCAGTTCGTAGCCCACCTTGTTAGCCTCCTCTGCGGTGATTTCCCCCGGACGGAAGGACTGCCGTATCTGATAAGCGATTACATCGCTTTTCTGCCTGCGTCCGTTCACAAGGTCGTACTGCCGTTTGGACAGCATAAATTCTTCATCTGCCGTCAGGGCGCTACAAGCATAGCTGCTGACAAACTGCCCCTGCTCAGTCTTGTCCGGGTTTTCGATATAGTCCGTGCGATTTTTCAGGCAGGCCGCAACGGTCATGCCCTTGTTTTTGTGCAATGCGATCAATCGTGTCGCAGCCATCACGAATCACCCCCATAAAAGAAAAAGCCGCCCGAAGGCGGCAAAAGGTTGAAAATGCTCCTTACAGTTCGGCCAACCACTCACTGAAACGCCCGATGCCCTCGGTGATGGCAGTTGCACCGAAAAAGAGGATGAAGCAGATGAACTCGGCCACCAGCAGGATAAGAAACTGATCCCAAGTCTGGCGATAGGCAGTGTAGATGCCGCAGCCGAAGATGTAGAGCATCAGCGGAGCAACTACATAGCTGGACAGGGTTAGCAGCCACCTTGCCATCAGAGCTAGAAACGCCACAAAGAGAGAAATCGGGAAAAGAACAATTTTCTTCAGCATAGACATCATATCAAGCACTTCCTTTCTGTTCGCCTTTATTATAAAGGTATCGACTACTACGTTGCAAGGATGTCAAGCATTATATGTACCCCCGCAGTCCTCCAACTGCGGGAATTTTTATAGCTCTGCCAGCTTGGAAAGAATTTGCTTGCCAATGTCAATCAGTTCATCCAGACGCTGCCGCAGATCTTCCATGTCGGCGGCGTAGACCTTGCCGCACTCGTTGGCACGCTTGGCGTACTGGTTCAGATTGTTGCTGCACATCTGCAAGAGATATGCCATGCGTTGCAGTTCTTTCAAGTCGAGGTGCAGGCAATAGCCGTCCAGTGCCATCTTGCGGATATAGGCACTCAGGCTTCGGATGCCCATGCCATACATCTTATCTAAAATGCAGTTCCGTTCTTCGTCAGTCACACGAATAAAGAGACGGTGTTCCCGCTTTTTCAAATTATCGGCCCTCCTTATCCAGATAACTCTTGAACGGCTTTACAGGTTCTGGCTGGTTGGCCTTTTCATCCAGCGCAGCCAGCACAGACGGACGAGCTGCGGGTGCTTCGGTTTCCTCGGATTCTTCGGGAGCATCCTGCGAGGAACTGCGGTCACGGTCGATGTTCAGCAAGGCGTTCAATTCAGCAAGGCGGGCAGACTTTTCGGCCAGTTCTTCCTCCTGTGCAAAGGGCTTTGCCACTTCGACCTCTGCGGCCTGCTTCTGCTGTTCAAGGTTTTGCAGAGCATTTTCGGCATCTGCAATACGGTCAGCAAAATTGTCGATGGCATTGTCCAGACGAGTGATATTGCCGCGCGCATCATCGCCCAGCGACACCGGGTAACTCAACTCTGCCCGGAGTACGGCCTGATGCTCATTTTTGAAGCTGTCGAATCGAATGTTCAGTTCAAAGCCACGGTAGGTGCCCAGCAGCATCATATCAGCATTGGGCATCTCCTGCCGAGCCAGCAGCAGCCGTTCGCCTGCAGCCTTTTTGTCATCGTACACCATGCCCTTGATGGTCATGCCGCAGAAGTTTTCTTTGTCCTGCGGGTGTGCTGCTGCAATCTGTGAGTCCTGTTGTAAAGCAGCAATGCGGGTTTTCTGTTTCTGGATTTCTTCTGGGAATGTTTTGAGCAGCTTATCTTCCAGACGATATTTCTGATTCTGGAAGTCACCGCGCAGAACTTTCAATTTTGCCACCTGCACGTCCAAATCCATCTTTTCCCGGATGCGAGGGTCGCCTGCACACAGAGCCTTGATTTCTGCGTAAGATAAAGCCTGTTCGTCAATATCATCGCAAGATCGCATAGGCGATTTGCTCGTCATGATCTGCGAGATAAACTTCTGTTTATTCTCAAGGGTCTGATCGGGTAAGAGGATGGCATTACTGCCAGCCCCTCCCCTAAGAACCGTACGTGAGAGTTTCCCCTCATACGGCTCAAGCCTTTCAGAAAGTTCCCGTTAGGGAACCCGGCGCAACAAAACAAGCATCGTTTTTGTGCAATACGGTATGGCATTCGGGATGCACCATTTCCAGCCATGGTGACTTTCCATGTCGGAACACCTTGTGAACCTTGAAACCTGTGTCAGAAGTTATCGGTTCTCCACACACAGGGCAGCAGCGGTGCTGATTTCTCCATACTTTCAAGAGCTTTTCGCGTCCGTTGGTGCTGTTCAGCATTTTCTCACCATCACGCTCTTCATAATAACCATTCCACCGCGCATCGAACGGATTTGCTTCGGCAACGATTTTCTTAAAGCGGATGATTTTGGTGTCCGTTGCATATTCGAGGGCAAAATAGGAAAGCTCTTTGTTTCTCTTCTTGGAGCGTTCTTCTGCGGCAAAAGTCCGGTTCCGAGAGCCGATGCAGTGCCAATATTTCTTGGCAATCCACCGTCTGCTCTTTTTCTTGTGCCTGCGCTTTGCCCATTGCCAGAGACAATTATAAATCTGATAGTCGATTTTGCTGAATGCTTCAGCGGACACAACAAATCGCTGGTTATTGACCCAGCCACGGATAACCGGGTTGAGCTGGCGAATCAGGGAATCCTGCTTTGCCGATTTGTTGCTCTTGACGATTTCGCGCACCTTTTTCAGCAGAGAACTGACCGATTGCTTCGAGGGTTTGATAAGGAGTTTTCCGTTGTATTTTCGAATATTCTTGCCCAAGAAGTCAAATCCATCTTCGATGTGGGTGATAACCGTCTTTTCTTCGGACAACTGCAATCCACGTTCAGCCATAAACTCTCTAATAATAGGAAGGACTTCTTCGCGCAGAAATTCCGGGCTTTCTCCGGTTACGATAAAGTCGTCAGCATAGCGCACAAAGTTCATCTTATTAAAGTGAGTTTTCCCATTGAAGTACTGTTTGGTCGGCAGTCGTTCCTTTAAGAGCCGTTCCAGCCCATCCAGTGTCATATTCATCAGAGTGGGCGAGATAGTCCCGCCCTGCGGCGTACCCTCTTCGGTGGGGAACAGCTGTTTCGTATCGACAAATCCACACTTTAGCCATTTCTGTAAAACCTGTGTGTCCATCGGAATGTTTTCCATGAGCCATTCGTGGCTGATATGGTCGAAGCATCCCTTGATGTCACCTTCGAGAATCCATTCGGGTGATTTTCCTTTGTTCAGGTCGGTAAAGCACTGCTCGATTGCATCGTGCGTACTTCTGCCGATTCGGAATCCATAGGAGTTCGGGTCACCGTAGGTTTCAGCAAGCGGTTCCAGTGCAAACATGTACAAAGTCTGCATGGCTCGGTCTGTCATTGTCGGAATACTCAATGGCCGCAGTTTGCCGTTTTTCTTCGGAATATAAACACGTTTCAGAGGCTGAGGACGGTATCCTCGCCGTTTCAGTTTATTGATTGCCTTGAATTTTGCCTCTGGGGTCAGCCACAGTTCATGGTCAACCCCAGCCGTATTTTTACCACGATTGCTTGTTACTCGCTTCACTGCCAAGGCTTTGGCGTAAAACGAGTGAGTTAACAGCCATTGCAGCGTTTTCACTTTGCTGTAATGACCTTCTTGTTGAGCCTTTACGATACGCATTTGCAGCTTTTTAACATAAGTGCGAGCCTTGTTCCAGTCGATGCTGGCCCAATCTTCCACTTTGCAAGTCGGTGCACACGATTTCTCGTTCATTTGCAATTCCTCCATTTTGAAAAGTTCTGTAAATTCTCTCGTAAAGAAAGACCATGGATGGAAGTCTGCCTGCTTTCGCATGAGGTAATGTTGCAACCTCTATCCGTCCCCATTACAGGGTCGGCATTCGCTTTTTCCATCTTTCTTCTACCCGCATTTCATAAAGTCTCCTTACGGTTTCCGTCCGATTGTTCGGAGAAATACGGGCTTACCACGTTCCGCTTATTCAACAGTATGGGTTAGATCTCACTTCTCCGCCGGCAGCTTTGTGTCCATGTATTCCCACTATACAGGGGAATAACCAGCTGCATTACCATTTTGGTTCAGGCTTGTCAGCAACTTTAGCCTGTTCGGCCTTAACGACGTTTATCAGTGATTCACGTTACATTAACCATACCATACAAGTCAGGCTCCCCAACCGCATTGTTGCTTGCAGCTTATCGCTTTCACCTCGCAGTTTCAGCTTGAACCCTTTCGGGTGGGGCTACCCTTGTCCTGTCACGCTTCCTCACAGCCGTTACCAGCCGCTTTGTTGACAGTAGACTACTGCTAATGGAATAACAGGTCCGGTCATTGCCAGACAGTTGAATTAAGCGACTTCGTGTCGCACATAGAGGTAGGCGTCAAATGTCGATTCCGTGACGTAGTTATAGACGTACACTTGTTTGTTTTGATTGCCTTGACGGATGATTCTGCCATTGCGCTGGGTCATATCAGACGGACGCCAGCCTACATCCAGATGATGCACCGCCACAAGCAGCGTCTGGACGTTGGTGCCAGCTCCCATCTTTGCAGTGCTGCCCAGCAACACACGCACCTGTCCGCTGCGTACCTTGGAGAAAAGTTCGGCTTTCTTGTTCTCCGTATCTGCGTTGTGGATGAACTCAATCTCCTGTTCGGGCACACCGGCGTTGAGCAGCTTGGTGCGAATATCATCATAGACGTTGAACGAACCGTCCCCCTTGGGAGTAGACATATCGCAGAAAATCAACTGGGTCAGCTTCTGCTCCTTGGTGTCGTTCCAGATGCGCAGGACGTTGTTGACGCAGGCATTTAACTTGCTGTTGGGGTCATCGGGCAGAGCGGAATTCATCAACCGCTGGTCAAGACCGATTTTGCGGCCATCCGACGTAATTTTCAACATATTATCCACAGAAGGGTCAACAGAACCGCTGTGGACTTCGGCTGCACGTTCGCTCAACGCCTGCACCATGTCCTGCTGGATTTTCGAAGGCTTGACCACTACGGTTTCAAATTTAGCTTGGGGCACTGGCAGGTTCAACTGATCGCTGGTCTTGATATCCGCCGCTTCTTTGAACATCGCCATCAGTTCAGGCAAATTGAAGAACTTCGCAAAACGAGTGCGTGCACGGTATCCGGTGCCTTCTGGGGCAAGTTCGATGGCGGTAGTAGTTTCGCCAAAAGTCGATGCCCACGCATCAAAATGGGTCAACCCTTTCTGCTGCAAGGTGTTGTACTGAAGGTAGCGCATAAGGGTGTACATCTCAGTCATGCTGTTGCTCAGGGGTGTACCCGTTGCAAAAATCACGCCACGGCCACCGGTGATTTCATCCAGATAGCGACACTTGCCGAACATATCGCTGGATTTTTGCGCCTCGCTCGTGCTCAAACCTGCGACATTACGCATTTTCGTGTACAAGTAGAGGTTCTTAAACGCCTGACTTTCATCTACAAACAACCTGTCTACGCCCAATTGTTCAAACGTAACCACATCATCTTTACGGTCTGCGCCTTGCAGCTTTTCCAGTTTCTGTTTCAGAGACTTGCGCAACTTTTCCAGCTGCTTTACTGTGAAATGCTCGCCAACCTGTGCTTTCGCTTCTTCGATGGCCTCCTCGATTTCATCCATCTGTTCCTGAATCAGACGCTCCTGTCGTTCTGCGGACAAGGGTATCTTTTCAAACTGGCTGTGTCCGATGATAACCGCATCATAATCACCGGTCGCAATTCTCGCACAGAATTTTTTGCGATTACTGGGTTCAAAATCTTTTTTGCTGGTGACCAGCAGCTTTGCATTGGGGTACAGGCGTAAAAATTCGCTGGCCCATTGTTCCGTCAAATGGTTTGGCACGACAAAAAGACTTTTCTGACACAAGCCCAGACGTTTCAGTTCCATAGCGGAAGCCGCCATCTCAAAACTCTTGCCAGCACCGACTTCGTGCGCCAAAAGGGTGTTGTACCCATACAGCACATGGGCAACCGCATTGCGCTGATGCTCTCGCAAATTGATCTCCGGGTTCATGCCCACAAAATGAATGTGGGAACCATCGTATTCACGGGGGCGGGTGCTGTTAAAAAGCTCGTTGTACTTCTTCACCAATAAGGCACGCCGCTGAGGGTCTTTCCAGACCCAGCCAGCGAACGCATCCTTGATGGCTTGCTGTTTCTGCTGGGCGAGGGTGGTTTCGTTTTGATTCAGCACACGCTTTTCTTTCCCATCCTCCTCGATGGTATCATAAACGCGGCTGTCACGCAAATTCAAGGTATCCTCCAAAATCTTGTAAGCGTTGGCTCGGCGGGTACCGTAGGTTTCAGTGGCCATAATGTCACCAAAGCCAGTAGCAGATTTATTGCTGATTCGCCATTCGGATCGGTGACCACATAGGAACTGTGACATTGTAAAAGGTTGGGCTTGAGCCAAAACCGGGTCTTGCCGCTGCCAGAGCCGCCCACCACCAGCACGTTTTTGTTCCGGGCATTCTTCGGATCAGGTGGGCGGTTGGACATCATCAGCCGTTCTGTTTTGGTCAGGATGATATTGTCCTCGAACTTTGGAGCCATAAATGGCTCTATATCCTTCGGAGTGCCCCACCGGGCGGAGCCGTACTCCATGCCATGCCGGTACTTTTTGGCGTTTTTGCCTTTCAGGTACACCGCCAGCCGCATTCCAGCACCGCAGCACAGACCAATGAACAAGTCAAATAGGTGTAGACTGGGCAGCGGATTTGAAAATGCAGCCGGGAGCGTATCCATCAGCGATACGATTTTATCTCCCAGTTCCTTGCCCACAGCCAGCCGCCATGCCTCGCCCAGATTGGTTGCCAGCAAGCCAATTACCACATAGGGCAGATAGAGCGCCAGCAACTTGGAAAGCTTCTTTTTGCTCATAGGCCGCGCTCCTCCTGCTTGTGCCGCACCTTGTCTGGTAGGTTTGCAACGGACTGCGCCAGATCATGCAGCTTTGCCAGCACGGAAGGACGCTTGGTTTTATCCAGCACCGATGCCGAATATTCCTTGAAAGCTGCATTCAAGGCATCCGTGTCCTGTGCCTTGAAGTAGATTAGATACCGGGGCGGCTTGCAGGACAGGTCTTTCTGGATGGAGTAGTCGATGTGATACCGTTTGGCGAAGCGGTCAAAGTCCTTGATGCCGGTTTTCTGAATCTCCACATTGGTCACGCCGCGGTTCTGCCGCACCAGCCGCTTCATGGACTGCTTACCCTGTGAAGCGTGCTTGTCGTACTGCCGCAACAGAAACTGCATCCCGCGCAGCAGGGTGCGGGCAGACAGTTTTGTGGTCGAGATGGCAAGGTTGACCGTCTTATGCTCGATTTCTTCCTGCATCGTTACCACCTCCCTGATAGAAACTCAGCTTAACGGTCATGTTCCACGGACGGCTTGTTCACGGCCTTTTCTGCGTCATTCTGAACTGATTCATCCGGCATCGGAATGACCATCAGGCGACGCCCTAGAGGGAGAAAGGCTTCGGGTTGATGGAATTCTTCTTCATACTTCTGCGCCAATTCCGGGGAAAGCGATGTGAAATCCTCCTCTCCCAGTCCCACCACCAGAAAGGTTCCGGCAATGACATCGTACATAAGCCCGTCCTCGTCCCACAGGGCACGGTTCAACGGCAGTCCCATAAGCTTGCCATCATCGTTGTAGACAATGGCGACCGGATCTTCAAAAGGGTAGCTTGCGCCGATGGAGCCGCCCACAGCCTGCTGCAATGCTTTCAGGTCGTTATCGATCTCGACCTGCTGCGGATACTGCCCCGGCGCAATTTTCAGCACCGACAAGGTGTTCTCGGTCTGTTCCATTATCTTCCTCCTCGAATTTGATAGTGATTTCCTGCCCAGCACGGGCGGCGTTCAGCAGAGCTGCCACAAAGAAGCCGAAAAAGGCACCAGCTTCAAAAATGATAAACGAATAAATATAATTCATAGCGAACCTCCTGCATTGACTGAACTGTGAGAAGAATCCTCTCAGGGAGGACGGGGAGCGCAAGACGCGGTGACGGTATGCTTAGTGGAAACATTGGCATGAGTATGCGGTGCGGCATCGGTAGAAAAATAGTCGTACAGAGCATCGCGCAGAGAATGGAAGCAACGAGCATGGTAGTCGTGCAGACGGAGAACCAGAATCTTCAAAACATCAACGGCGGAACAGTAAAAGTCCTCCGTGACTTCTGCGAAACTCTCATAGCAGGTCATTTCGGTGTCCATGCTGCACCTCTCAGTCAATGCAGATGCAGACCATCTTCTCGCGTCCAGCCATCAGAGGAACGCTGTTCTCGGCCAGATAGCACTGGATCAGATACAGATCACTGGTGGTAAGGGCAACAAAGCTGCCATTGGTGTCGTAGCGGACAAAGACAACGGCACCGGACAGATACCGCTTGCCAGCCAGTGTGATGACCTGACGAGGGTCGTAACAGAGAGCCAGCGGCACATCGTCGCTGATGCTGTAGCAGGAATCTGCTTCATCGAAGCAAGGCAGGTAACTGCGAACGTTCGCCAGCGGAGTGATGGTCAGTTCGATCTCCGGGGCAATCACAGTGGCGTAAACTTCATCATCGCCGAGCTGCCGCTCCAACACATCGCTCATCTTGTTAAAGAAGTCGGTCACGGCAGTGTCCATGTGGTTGATTTTCTGATTCATGGCTTCGATGGTCTTTGCGGTCTTGAGATCAATGGTAGTGTTCATAGTGGGTTTCCTCCAAATTTTTGCAAAAAAGAAAGACCCGGTTGGGTCTTACATTCAAAATGTGTGTTAGCGTTCATTCTGCCGCTGCTGTTTACGCTGCCACTGTTCCAGCAGCTTGATGATGGTGTCCTCCATCTGTTTCGGGGTGTAGCTGCGCGGGAAATACTTCCGCAGGGTGTCGTTTTTGATGACCACCTTGTCCAGCTCGTCCTTTTTCTCTTCTCCCATGACCGCAAAGGCAACGTCATACGAGAAGTGCCCTTCCTGCACCAACTTTTTAAGCCGCTGCGCTTGGGAAAGGGACGGTGCATTCTGGGTGTCGTTCATCGCTTCTAAAAAATCCCGCTGTTGGTTCGTGTCGAGATGCGACAACTCCACAGCGGGATTAAAGGCAATTTTCTTTTCGTCTACCATGTCCAGCAGTTCGGGGATGAGGTTGGTCAGGCGGATGAATCGGTGCACCTGACGTTCACTTTCGTTTGCGTCTGCGCTCACTTGCGATACGCTCCACAACTTCTGCGCAATTTGCGCAGAAGTTAAATCTGACCTAGCACCTTGATTTTTTATTGCTTCCAGCTTCATTTTGTAGGCGAAAGCCCGTTCACTGGGCAGGATGTTTTCACGTTGGAGATTGCTGTCTACCATGAGCAGAACAGCAGCGTCGTCATTCATATTGCGGACGATGACAGGCAGGGCATCCAGTCCGGCAAGCTGTGCAGCGTGCTGACGGCGGTGCCCGGAGATGACCTCATAGCCACCTTCCGAGCGTGGACGGGCAATCAGCGGAGAAAGCACGCCGTACTGTTCCACGCTTTCCACCGTGCGCTGCATGGACTCGTCATCCAAGACCTTAAAGGGGTGGTTCTTGAAAGGAAACAGTTCTCCGATGGGAATCTGATGCACCTGTTCCCGCTGCTGTTCCTGCCGGGATTCTTCCGCGGAGAAAATGTCATCTGCCCCTTTCAGCGACACGTTTAAGCTGTTTTTCGGCATCAGCCATCACCTCCTTCGTCAGAGAGCGGTAGGCTTCTGCCACCTTACCTTTGGGGTCTGCTGGAAAATGCTTTTGCCCACTGCACTGATCTCCGCAGCACGGACAGACCGGGGAATAGTCTGGTCGAACACCTTGATCTTGCTGCCGTAAGCACCCCGAATCAAATTGTCGATCTGCTTTCCGTAGTTGGTGCGGCTATCCGTCATGGTGAGCAGGATGCCCTCGATTTTCAATTTCGGGTTGATCTGCCGCCGGACTTTCTGCACAGTCTGCAAAAGCTGTTCCAGACCTTTTGCGGACAGATACTGCGCCTGCACGGGAATCAGGGTGGTGTCTGCCGCTGCCAAGGCATTGAGGGTCAGGCATCCCAAGGGAAGGAGTGCAGTCCAGCAGAATAAAATCGTACTCCCGCTTGGAACTGTCCAGCACCTGTTTCAACATCTTTTCCCGGTTCATGCAGTTGACGAAAGACACTTCCAGCCCTGCCAGTTCAATGTTTGCCGGAATTAGGTCAACGCCCTCTGCATGGTGCAGGATGCCTTCACCGGGCGGAATACTCTGATCGTCCATGGCTTTTGCCATCAGAGTGGAAAGGGTGGTGGGCAGTTCATCGGGCCGCTGCCAGCCCATGCTGATGGCAATGTCCGCATGGCGGGCAAATATAAATCTGCACGCAGTGCACACAACTAGCCATAGGAGCGAAGCGACTATGGTCAAGCTGCCCTGCGGGTCAGCGTCCACCAGTAGGACTTTTTTGCCCTCCATCGCCAGCCCGATGCCCGGATTTTCACAGGTTGTGGTTTTGGCAGTGCCACCTTTCTGGTTGACGATGGCAATCGTAGTAGCTTTCTTTGAAATTTCTATCACCCCCTGATACTCAAGTCGTGATTGGCTTGGTTCTGGTAGTAGAGCTGCATAGTGGTCGGTGCGTTGTACAGAGAAGCAAGCAGATACTGTTTCATGTTCCGAATCGGGCTACTGTTCTCTGCAAGGCACTTCAACACAAATTTGATGTGGTCGGCATTCAGCTTCATAAATCGGCTGCGCACCACCTCAGCAGGGCGGTCATCCCCGGCAACTCGCAACATCTTACGCTTGGTTGCACAGGTATCCACCAGCAAATCAACGATCTGGTAGATGATGTCCTCGTCATCCGGGCAGAGCCGGAGCAAAAGGTCTATCTCCAAAGACTGAGAAAAATATTCTTCCAGTTGGGTGCGTTTGCTCATCCCATCCGCTTCTTCAGAATAGAATGGATCAGTCTCACTCATTTCAGTATCATTCTCTTTAGTCTTATTACATCGTGATTTTGAAGGGTCTTGACTTGCGTTTTTGAAGCCTCCAGAATCGTGAAAATCACGATTTTGGAATATTGATTTTGACGATTCTGCCGAAAAGTTCTTCACATACACCAAACTTGGCTTTCCCAGACCTCTGCGTTTTCGTTCAATCAGACCAAACTTTTCGAGTTCCCGGAGCAGCTTGGTCGCTTTGTTGTCTGCGCAACACAATGCCCTCTTGACATCCTCTATCGTGAAGATAATGAACACCCGGTTCTGCTCGTCCAGCCAGCCGTTTTTCACAGACAGGCTCATGCGGTCCAGCAGGATACCGTACAGGGTTTTGGCATCTGTGGAAAGCGGTTGGAAGCGGCTATCCTGGAACAAAAGCTTGGGAATTCGGTAGAAGGAGAACAGCTCTCCGGCCTGTCCGTAGAAGTAGTCAAGGGTCATGTGGCTTTTTCAACGTTTTGCTCCAGCTTGTGTTCAAAAAATCGACCGCCTTTCGTTTGAAAATAAAAAGCGCACTCTTTTCTTATTGAAAAGTAGTGCGCTATGTAATATAATGGCTGTATAATTTAGCTATCCAAAAGATAGTCGATGAGATATTCTTTCGGAATCATGAAAGATCATCCGACTTTCAGGCAGCGAATTCTATGTTGATGGATTCTTCTGATGATGGCAGTCTGGCTTTTGAAACCGAGTAAAGTTGTTGCTTCTTCGACAGACAGCACATCAGGATAGTTCACAAATAATTTTTCATAATACTCTTTTGCTTGATTTTGATTCATTATCCTTGACTTTCCTTTCGTTTTGTGCCTAAGCAGACAGCGTTTTGCCCTGCATCCCTCCTGAACATCCCTCCAATTTCCTTTTTTGCGTTCCAAATCGAAAAATCGGAGCCGAGGGAAAACGTAACGAAAAATCGTGGACATTTCAAATTATTATTCGTTGAGGCGTGAATTTTGCCTTTGCACAGTGGGAACCAGATATCACTAGATATCACTGGATGACACCAGATGAGCGACGGTGACGAAAACTCAAAATCCCTTGTGCTAATAACACGTGTGGGTTCGACCCCCACCACCGGCATAGAAAAGCCGACTGAGAGGTATTCTCAGTCGGCTTTTCTTTTTGATTTTTCCCTTGTCCATCAGGAACGCCGGGAACTGAAATGCTGCAAAACTCGGCGGCGGAGCCGGCTGTTTTAACTACTGTTTAAGACTTTGTGGTTTTCTGTTCATAAACTTCTGGTATCCTGTACATAACGAAACGAGAAAGAGGGAGCTTTATGAACGCCGAACTCACTTTCCTGCAATTCCTGCAATCCCTGCACAGCCCCATGCTGGATGGAAGCATGTGTTTTATTACCCGTCTGGGAGACTCCGGTATTCTCTGGGTGACGCTGACAGCGGTGCTGCTGGTGTTCCGCAAAACGCGGCGGGTCGGATGTGTGCTGGCAGCGGCGCTCCTCATCGACGCTGTCCTCTGCAATCTTCTTCTCAAGCCGCTGGTGGCCCGCGTCCGTCCATGCGACATCCTTACGGAGGTACAACTGCTTATCCCGTACCCGGACGATTTCTCCTTTCCTTCGGGCCATACGGCGGCGTCCTTCGCCTCGGTGACAGCCCTCTGGCTGGCCGGGAAAAAGCAGTGGGCGATGGCGGCTCTGCCGGTAGGCGTTCTCATCGCATTCTCGCGGATGTACCTCTGTGTCCATTACCCGACGGATATTCTGGGTGGTGTCATTTTGGGAGTCGCCTGCGGATGGGCGGGAGCATGGCTCGTAAAGAAAGCAGAGCGACGAATGGCCATCCCGCGGAACTGAAAAAAGAAGAAGAGACCGCCGTACAGCAGCTTGCTGTACGGCGGTCTCTTTTGTTATGAGGACCCGCTTATCTGCGGGAACATTTCGGTTTTTCGCAAAAAGCCCAAAAGACATGCAGGCGAAGCAATGCCCCCCAATTTTGACTCAGACAAAAAAGAAAAGCACCATACCTCACATGAAGTATGGTGCTTTTTTGGTGGAGAATAGCGGGATCGAACCGCTGACCTCTTGCATGCCATGCAAGCGCTCTCCCGAACCACGCGGTCACACACCCCACACAAGGCTGTGGGGACGGATGATGATTTACGTTAAATCGTCTTGTTATGCTTTTTTCAGCTGCTCCTGCACATAGCGCAGCTGGCCGCCCTCAAGAATAACGCCTACTTCGTCATCGGACAGCTCCAGCACGGCGTCAAAGGAGATGCCTTTGGTCTTGTCCACCACAGTGACGCGCTTTGTTTTGATCTGCTCCCGGAAATTGGGGATGGACAGCTCATCGGACAGCTCCAGCTTGTCGTAATCTGCCGGGTCGGCAAAGACCATGGGCACGATGCCGTGGTTGATGAGGTTGTTCTTGTGGATGCGGGCCATGCTCTTGGCGATGACGGCTTTGACACCGAGGAACATCGGGGTAATGGCGGCGTGCTCACGGGAAGAACCCTGACCGTAGTTCTCGCCGCCGATGATAATGCTCTTGCCGTAGCTCTGGGCACGCTTGGAGAATTCCGGGTCGTATCGGCAGTAGGCATACTGGGCCATCAGCGGCATATTGGAGCGCATGGAGCTGAACTCAGCGGAAGCGGGGGTGATATCGTCGGTGGTGATGTTGTCACCGGCCTTCAAGCTGATGCGGGCATCCAGATTTTCCTCGGGCTTTTCGGGGATGGGCAGGGGTTTGATGTTGGGTCCGCGGATGATTTCGACCTTTTCCAGTTCCTCGTCCGGCAAGGGCTTGATGAACATGGAGTCGTCGATGAAGTAGTGTTCCGGCTCATGGACAGCGGCCAGCTGGCTGACCTCTGCGCCCATCACTTCCTCAGCCGTGGTGAAAGTACCGGCCACGGCGGTGGCGGCGGCAGTTTCCGGGCTGACCAGATAGAGCTGTGCATTCGCACTGCCGCTGCGACCCTTGAAGTTGCGGTTGGAGGTGCGGACGGAAATGCCGTTGGTTGCCGGGGTCTGACCGATGCCGCAGCAGGGGCCGCAGGCAATCTCAATCAGGCGGACACCGGCATCCACCAGCATATCCAGATAGCCGTCGTGGAGCAGCTGCTTATAAATTTGCCGGGTGGCAATGCCGCAGACGCAGCTGACATTCTCGTTGACGTGACGACCCTTGAACACCAGAGCGGCGCGGGCAATGTCGGTGTAACTGCCGTTGGTGCAGCTTCCGATAAAGACCTGCTGGACGGGCTTTTTCTCCACGTCCTTCACCTTTTTGACGTTATCCGGCGAGTGAGGGCAGGACATCAGGGGTTCCAGCTCGCTCAGGTCGATTTCCACATACTCGTCGTAATCACAGCCCTCATCGGCTTTCATTTCCACGAAATCCTTCTCGCGGTCCTGTGCGATGAAGAAGCGGCGGACGGTCTCGTCAGCCGGGAAGATGGAACCGGTCGCGCCCAGCTCAGCACCCATGTTGGCGATAGTGGCGCGCTCCGGCACCTCCATCGTCTCGACACCGGGGCCGACATACTCATACACACGGCCCAGGCCGCCCTTGACGGAGTAGCGGCGGAGCATCTCGAGGATGACGTCCTTGCCGGAGCAGCCGGGGCGCAGACGGCCGGTCAGGTTGACCCGGACGACCTTGGGCATCTTGAGACGGATGGGCAGACCAGCCATGGCCGTTGCGCCGTCCATACCGCCGCCGCCGATAGCCAGCATACCGATAGCACCGCCGGTGGTGGTGTGGCTGTCGGTGCCAAGGCTGGTCTTGCCCGGGATGCCGAAGCGGGCGTACTGCACGCTGTGCATGATGCCGTTGCCCGGGCGGGAAAGCCAGATGCCATACTTCCGGGCGATGGAGGTCAGGAAAATGTGGTCATCCGGGGTGTTGGTGTTGACATAGAGCAGGTTGTGGTCCAGATAGCTCACCGACACGTCCGTGCGGACACGTTTGATGCCCATGCCTTCCAGTGCCAGATAGCACATGACGGCGTTGATATCGTGGGTGAGGGTCTGGTCAAACTTGACGTATATCTCGTCCCCCGGGTTCATGTCGGAGGGCTTGGTCAGGTGTGCGGAAATGATCTTCCGCGTCAGATTCATCGGCATAGCAGTTGCTCCTTTTTTCTTTTACAGGCTGTGAATGGTGTCCAGCAGATAATCGGTGAACTCAGCCGCCGTTGCACCATCGGTGTCGGTGGTGACGACCAGCCTTTTCTCGGTGTTGCAGCAGATGTCCAGGGCCTTTTCCAGCTTCTCGTTCCGGTCGCCGTAGCCGATGTGAGCCATCAGCTGACCAGCTGCACGGATGATGGAGCAGGGGTTGGCGTAATTGCCGCGGCCATGATTGATGAGGAAGGGAGCGGTGCCGTGAATGGCCTCGAACAGGGCGTACTTATTGCCGATGTTGGAGGAAGAAGCGCTGCCTAAGCCCCCTGCATCTCAGCAGCAGCGTCGGTCACGATGTCGCCATAGAGGTTCGGCAG
>ENA-OQOA01000109-OQOA01000109.1-human-gut-metagenome-genome-assembly--contig:-NODE-109-length-47831-cov-6.129633_pt1 | contig 47831 bp, 37 predicted proteins | sample MGYA00242633_ERZ504888 | MGnify/ENA primary metagenome ERZ504888 (study PRJEB26092, sample SAMD00036372) | human gut metagenome | host: Homo sapiens | study: EMG produced TPA metagenomics assembly of...
CAAAAGAGGCACTGCCGCTGGCAGTGCCTCTTTTGTTATATTTGTCTTTTTACAACGTATCTTCCCCGGGCAGCTGATTCCACAGGCGATAGTAGACGCCCTTTTTCGCCAGCAGCTCGTCGTGGGTGCCAGACTCCTCGATCCCCTCTGCGCCCAGCACAAGGATACGGTCGTAGTCCTTGATGGTGGTCAGTCGATGGGCGATGGTCAGAGTCGTACGGCCATGGGCCAGCTTTTCGAGGCTCTGGCCCACAAGGATCTCGCTCTCATTGTCGAGGGCGCTGGTGGCTTCGTCCAGAATGAGGATGGGCGGGTTCTTCAGGAAGACCCGCGCGATCGCAATGCGCTGCTTCTGACCGCCCGAGAGCTTGACGCCCCGCTCACCCACATAGGTATCGAAGCCGTCCTTCAAAGCGCTGATAAAGCGCTCTGCGCCGGCCAGACGGGCCGCCTCGATAATTTTCTCCCGGGTCGCGCCGGGCTTGCCGTAGGCGATGTTATCCGCCACCGAACCGCTGAACAGGTAGACGTCCTGCTGAACGATGCCGATGTCCTCCCGCAGGCTCTTGAGGGTGACGTGCTGGATGTCCTGCCCGTCGATGAGGATACGGCCTCCCGTCACCTCGTAGAAGCGGGGGATGAGGTTGCAGAGCGTCGTCTTGCCGCCGCCGGACGGGCCGACCAGCGCCAGACGCTCACCGGCCTTGATGTCAAGGCTGACATGGTGGAGCACCTTGTTGTGGTCGTCGGGGTACTCGAAGCTGACGTCCTCGAAGCGGATGGCGCCCGGGCCGGGCTGCAGGGGCTTTGCGTCCTCGGCATCCTTGATGGTCACAGGGGTGTCCATGATCTCCGCAAAGCGCTCGATGCCGGTCATGCCGCGCTGGAACTGCTCGGCGAACTCGACGATGCGGCGGATGGTGGCGATGAGGGTGGTGACGTAGAGCATATAAGCCACCAGGTCACCGGCGGTTATCTTGCCGTACACCAGCGACAGACCGCCCGCAAGGATGACCACCAGATACATCAGGCCGTCGAAGAGGCGGGTGGAGGTGTTGAACGCAGCCATGGCGTAGTAGCCCAGCGTCTTGATGTGCTCGAAATCCTTGTTGCCCTTAGCGAATTTCTCGCGCTCTTCGTCCTCGGCGGCGAAGGCCTTCACCACACCCTGACCCAGCAGGCTGTCCTCGATGGTGGCATTCAGCTCGCCGATCTGGACGCGCTGCTGGCGGAACCGGGCGCGCAGGCGCTGGTTCAGCTTGACGGACACGACGCCCATCAGCGGCACGCAGGCGAACACCGCCAGCGTCAGCGGCACACTGGCCTGACACAGGATGAGGAAGGACGCCAGGATCTTGATGCCCGCGATGAAAAATTCCTCGGGGCAGTGGTGGGCGAACTCGGTCACATCGAACAGGTCATTGGTGATGCGGCCCATGATGGTGCCGACCTTGGTGTTGTTGTAGTAGGTGTGGTCGAGCTTGAGCAGGTGGTCGAAGGCGTCCCGGCGCATGTCCGTCTCGATGTGGACGCCCATGATGTGGCCGATGCCCGACATGAAATACTGCGCAGCACCGTCAATGATGCGGAGCACAAAGTACACTGCCGCCAGCTTGAGCACGATGCCCGCCGTGAGAGTGATACCCACGCCCATGGCGGAGTTGGTGATGGTGCTCATGATCTTGGGCAGGATGATGTCGCACAGGGTGGTCATCGCCGCACAGAACAGGTCGATGAACAGGGTCTTTTTGTATTTTGCCAGATAGGGCAGAAAGCGCCGGATGAGGGCGCCGCTGCTGGTGTGCCGCACTGCGGGGTCGTTGACTTTTTGCATGGTTCCTCCATTTTTAAGTTTCCGGGTTCAAACCTCTCCGTCACGCCTGCGGCGTGCCACTGCCCGGGTTGCGGCTCCTAACGAGGGGAGGCTTTGGCACTCCGTAAAGCTTCACCTCTTCGCCAGAGGCTCCCCTCGATAGGGGAGCTGTCGAGCGAAGCGAGACTGAGAGGTTACTTCTTCGAATAATCCCTCTCGCCGTAGATGGCCGTACCAATGCGCACGAGGGTGGCCCCCTCCCGGATGGCGTTCTCAAAGTCGCCGCTCATGCCCATGGAGAGGGTCTCCATCTTCACGTTCTGGTACCCCCGCTCCCCGGCCTGCACGAACAGCTTGTACACCTGGGCCAGATACCGGCGGTTCTGGGCGTCATCGTCGTTGACGGGCGGGATGGCCATCAGACCCTTGACCCGGATGTGCTCTTCTGCGGCGGCAGCGTCCAGCAGGGGCCAGAGCTGTTCCGGCGAGACGCCCGACTTCGACTCCTCGCCGCCGATGTTCACTTCCAGCAGGACGTCCTGCACGATGCCGGCCTTGGCGGCTTCCTTTTCGATGGCGGCCAGCAGATGCTCGCTGTCCACGCTCTGGATGAGGCTTGCGCGGCCCAGCACCTTCTTGATTTTGTTGGTCTGCAAATGGCCGATGAAGTGACTGGGCTTGCCGCAGTAAGCACCGGCGTCGTAGTTGGCGCAAAGCTCCTGCACATGGTTCTCGCCGAACACATCGATGGCAAGGGCCGCGCTGGCAGCAACGGTGTCCGCGGTGCGGGTCTTGCAGGCCGCGCAGAGCTGCACTTCGGCGGGGTCGCGGCCTGCTTCCCGGGCCGCTGCGGCCATCTTTTCGCGGATGGCCTCCACAGCCTCCCGCATCTCTTCCAGATCCTTTTCTGCCATAAGGCTCAGTCCTCCTCGGTATATTTTGCGCGCTCGCCGCCGATGAGCTTCGGGCGGGTGCGGGCGCAGAGAATGTTGGCCTCGCCGATCTTCGAAAGGCTCAGCCGCACCGGCACAGCCACCCGGCGCAGATGCATTCCGATGAGGGTGCCTCCGATGTCGATGCCTGCGTGGGCGCGGATCTCCTCCACCGCGATGGGGTCTTTGAACTGCTTCCAGCAGGTGGTGGCCCAGCTGCCGCCCGCATGGGGACGCGGTACGACGCAGACTTCCTCCCAGCCGTATTTCTCAGCGGCTTCCCGCTCAATGATGATGGCCCGGTTGAGGTGCTCACAGCACTGTGCGGCCAGCCAGATGCCGTTTTCGGCCAGTACCGGTGCGACGCCGGCGTAGACAGCCTGTGCAGCCTCAAGGCTCGAGTCCTTGCCGATGTGTCCGCCGACGATCTCGCTGGACGAGCAGCCCACCACAAAGACGTCGCCCTTTTTCAGCTTTGCCTGGGCCAACAGCTCCGTCACAGCCTGCCGCGCTTCGGTCTCGATCTGCTTTTTGAACTCTTCCGTCATAAAAAACACCTCGTTTTATACTCTTGCAGACAGCAGGCTGGCAGAGCCTGCCGCGCCGAAATACACTTTGCTTCCCGCCGGGCACACCGCCGTGCAGCCGTCCAGCTCTCTGCCCGAGAATGTCTGCTTCCAGCTTCCGTCGGCGGAGTCCACAGCCTCGGCGCAGGGGGCGTCCGCAGGCAGCTTGAACAGCTTCTTCTGGATGTTCTCACCGGCCCGCAGGGCGATGCCCCGCAGAAGGGTGCTGTCCGCGTGCTTTTCCAGCCAGCCGCTGCGGGTCCAGCGGTAGCTGATATAGAGAGTGCCGTCCTCGTCCAGCGCCAATGCGCCGGGGTATCCCGGCAGGCCGGACACAAAGCTCCCGCAGTTTTTGCCGCCGGCGGTCAGCTCCCGGGCGTCGGCGTCCACAGCCCAGACGCAGCGGTTCCCGAGATCGGAGACGTACAGCGTTCGGCCATCCTCCGAGAGGGCCAGACCAGCCGCACCGGCCACGCCGCCCAGCACCTGTTCCACTGTCCGGGCCGACGGGTCATACACATAGACGCAGCCCGTGTCGGTGTGGGCGATGAGCTCGGTGCGGAGAGCGCTTTCCAGCCCGTTTTTCGCAGCGGCTTCGGTGGACACGGCGAAATAGACCTTCCCGTCCGGGCCGGTCTCCACCGCCGACAGCACACCCAGCGGTGCGCCGTCGATTTGAGTCACCACCTGTTCCACTGAGGTCCCCCAGCTGTCATGCCGGGCGCGGCAGAGCGCCCCGCCGGAGGGCGTCACCACCGTCAGCCACAAGTCGCCGTCGGCGTCGAAGGCAAAGCTGGTCAGCTCGCCCTCCACCGACAGGATGGCCGCGGTGTGTCCGCCGTCGGTGCGGACAAGGTCGCTCTGACGCTTTTTCATGGCCGCACCGTTGTAGGCAGCAGCGTAGACAAGGCCGTCCTGGGTGCGGACGCAGTCCACGCCCAGATAGCCGCCCAGCTTCCAGCCGTCCTTGCTGTCGGCGGAGAGGGCCGTCTGCGCGGCGCCGGTGTCCTGCCGCAGATCCGGGGCGGTGTAGGCTTTCGGCGGCGTGTCGATGGGCCGCAGCAGCAGGCCGTACGCCAGCGCCGCCAGCATCAGCAGGGCAAAGATGTTGCTGGCCACCCGGAAGCGGGTCATCAGAGCTTCCCGCTCGATGGCGGCCTGTGCTTCCAGCTGGGCCTTCCGGCGGGCAGCGGCGGCAGACGTACGCTGGGCGCGGCGGAGCCACCGGTCCACAAAGAGGGCCACGTTCGGCCCCACCGTGATGGATGCAATGAAGAGGAGCAGTACCAGCTCTACGAATCCAATGCGCATGAACAATTTTTCCTTTGTATTTGTCAGATTTCGGGGAAGTCTTTTATCATTGTAGTATAGCACACTTCGGCTTTTCTGCGCAAGATGAGGCCAAGCTTGACAGCCCCCGAAGCGGCCCTTTATAATCAGGGCAGACACGAAACGCACCCACTGGGATGTTTTCCCAAAAAATCTACTCAAACTTCACAAAAATTCCTAATTGATAGGGTATGATATACTTAAACGCAGTATACAGTTCCGCCGGGCTGACTCTGAGCAGCCTCCGGCGCTTGGGAGATAGAAGCTTTTAGGAGGAATGCCTTATGGCAAAAATTCTTATCGTTGACGACGAGCCCCGTATCCGGGAGCTCATCCGGGAGAATTTACAGTATTCGGGCTACACCTGCGAGGAGGCAGGGGACGGCTCTGCCGCCCTGTCGCTGCTCACCGGCGGCGGCTACGATCTGGTCATCCTCGATCTGATGATGCCCTTCATGGACGGCATGACCTGCCTGCGGGAGATGCGCACCCGCCGCATCAACACCCCCGTCATCATCCTGACGGCCCGCGGCGAGGAGTACGACAAGCTGGCCGGCCTCGAGGGCGGCGCTGACGACTATGTGGTCAAGCCCTTCTCCCCCCGGGAGCTGGTGGCCCGTGTCAAGGCCGTGCTCAACCGCACCATGCCCCGCACCGAGGCTTCCGACAGCACCATGACCTTCGGGGAGCTGTCCATCGACACGGCCAGCCACACCGTCAAGGTGTCGGGCGAGGAAGTGAGCCTCACGCCCAAGGAGTTCGACCTGCTGGTCTTCCTGGCCTCCAACAAGGGCATCGCCCTCAGCCGCGAGAAGATCCTGCAGAAGGTGTGGAACTATGACTACTTCGGCGAGGACCGCACCGTGGACACCCACGTCAAGATGCTGCGCGGCCATCTGGGCAAGTGCCGCGGCTACATCGCCACTGTCTGGGGCATCGGCTACAAGTTCGACCCCGACGCGGCGCGTTAAGCGGAGGCTCTGCTCTTCATGCGGCAAACGAGCAAAACACGGCGCACCATCGGCATCCGGGGCCAGCTCATGGGCTTTCTGTGCTTCATCTGCCTTTTGCTGGTGGGGCTGTTCTGGTTTCTGAGCACCCAGCTGCTGGAACCCCTCTACACCACCCATATCCAGAAGCAGCTCACCGAGCAGGCTGAGGCCATCGTGGCCCGGATGGACGAGGCCATCGGGAAGGGCGAGACCCTCTCCTATTGGGCCTTCGGCAGCCGGCTGTACGTCAACAACACCTTCTTCAACGCGCTGCGGGACGACATCTTCGAGCTGGGCGGGATGAGCAGCTTCTGCATCGACATCTCCGACACCACCCTGCGGCAGATCTTCAAGGTGGATAACCTGTCCTACTGCAACCTTCACCGCACCCGCCCCACCGACACTGCCGATGAACAGACCGCCTACACCACGGCCCGCGCCATGCGGCAGCTCTGCCGGGAGAGCGGCGGCACAGTGGTGCGGAAGATCAACCCGCCCACGCCCTCCGGCTCCGTCCAGCTGATGGTGGGCCGGATGACCTCCGATGGAAACTATACCGTCCTTGTCACCACCAGCCTGATGCATGTGGCCGAGGCCGGCAAGGTGCTCAGCACCGTCCTGCCGCTGGCTGCGGCCCTCATTTTCGCCTTCTCGATGTCGGCGGCATGGTTGTTCAGCGAGTGGTTCACAAAGCCTCTGCGGGCTCTCTCCGGGGCTGCGCGGCAGGTGGCACAGGGCAACTACGCCGTCCATGTGGACTCGGTGCGGAACGACGAGCTGGGCGACCTGGCCCAGGAGTTCAACCACATGGCAAAAGAAGTCCAGCACGCCTCCCAGATGCAGCGCGACCTGCTGGCCAACGTCTCCCACGACCTGCGCACCCCGCTCACCCTCATCAAGGGCTATGCCGAGACGGTGCGCGATCTGACCGGCGACAACAAGAAGCACCGCGACGAGCAGATGAACATCATCGTGGACGAGACCGACCGCCTGACGGCCCTTGTTTCCAGCGTCATGGAGCTGAGCAAGGTCACAAGCGGCGCACTCAAGTGCGAGAAGGTCCACTTCGACATGGGCCAGCTCTGCGATGAAGTCAGCGAGCGTTACGACGCCGTCTGCGCCCAGAACGGCTGGCAGCTCAAGCTGGAGATCCCTGACGAAGAACTGCCGGTCTGCGCCGACCCCGACATGATGCAGCGCGCTCTGCATAACCTTTTGGGCAACGCCATGCACCACATCGGCGAAGACGGCATCTTCGTGCTGCGGGCGCTCCGCTGCCCCGAGGGCGTCCGGGTGGAGGTGGAAGACCACGGCCCCGGCATCTCCGCCGAGGACCTGCCCTATATCTTCGACCGCTACTACCGCTCCCGCTCCGACGCGGGCAAGCAGGGGACCGGCCTCGGCCTCTCCATCACCAAAGCCATTTTCCAGCAGCACGGTTTCCGCTTCGGCGTCCACAGCACTGTGGGCAAAGGCACCGTGTTCTGGTTCATCATGACCGATACCGAGGAAGTTTCCTCATAAAAAGGCGGGTCACAGTCCCAACGGACTGCGACCCGCCTTTTTTGCTATTTTTTCCGGCAGTACACCACTACCCTCGCTTTTCCACCGGGGTGCAGGTGTAGAGCACGAGGGGACAGCCGCCCTCCCGCAGGGCTTCGGGTTCTTCGGGCGAGACCTGCGCAGTCCGCTCCACAGTGTACACTGCCTCAGCGCCGTCCTGTGAAGTGAAACGCACCTCGTCGCCTTCCGAAAGGCTGCTCAGCCGCCCGAAATGGGACTTGTAGTTGTGGGCCGCGATGACAAGGTCTCCGCCCGCCGCACTGCCGCATTGACGGCAGGGCGAGACCTTGAGGTTCGCCTTGCTCCACTCGGTCTGCACCGGCAGTCCAAGCCCAGAGCGGGGATGGTCAGCACCCCCAGATACTCCCGCTCGACGCTTGACGCCGGGGTTTCCGAACCGGTTCCGGCCCGGACTCTGCATCTTCCGTGGGCAGGCTTTCCGCGCTGTCTGCGGGCCGTTCTGTCTCCGACACTGCCGCGATGCTCTGGCTCTGGCGCAGCTGGCTCACCGCCGAAGCGGCCTGAGCGCCTGCCCTTGCATCCTCGAGCCGGTCGTAGACGTAGAGACAGACCGCTGCCAGCACCAGAGCACTGCCCAGCAGCAGGCAGAGCCGCTCCATCACCAGCCTACGCATCGTGTCTGCGCTTCCAGCTCAGCCAGAGGCCCACCGCCACAAGGGCGATGCCCCCGCCTGCCAGCACCGGCACGGGCCAGAGCAGCTGGCCGGTCTGGATGAGGGTCCCCACCGGTTCCGGCTCCGCAGCCGGGATGACTTCATCCGGCATCTCTGCCGAGGGTGTCGGCGGGCGGATGACTGTGATCTCGCCCGGCTGCTCCACCGGCTTCGGGGTCGGCGTCGGCTTATCCGGCACATAGGGCGGCGTCACCGGCGGGGGAAGTGGGTCGGTGCTGCGGTAGCTGTTCTTGAAGAGCAGTTCCGTCTTTGCCCCGTCGTCCCCGTCCCGCCGGACGGACACGTGTCCTTTCAGCTCACCGTCGGTGTCCCACGCCACCATGACTTTCAGGTAAAAGACGGTGTCGTCGTAGTCGGCCCGTTTCCGTCCGCCCGCGTCCTGAGTGACCGTATACTCGTATATGCCGGGCGCGGTGTAGACGATGGCATCAAAAGTCTTCGTCAGGGTCTTGTCGTCGGCGTCGCGGCAGTCCCGGGCCGGAAAATCCAGCTCAGCCTCGTCGTCACAGCCTTCCGGCATCGGCGCGCCGTCCAACGCGGTCAGCCGCACCGTCAGCGTCTCGTCAGCTGCTTCTCCGGTGCAGCGGACGGACGCCTCCAGTTCCAGCTCCGCCCGCTGGTCTGCGGCCAGAGCAGGCAGGGCAGCGCTTACCGCAAGCGCTGCTGCCAGCAGGGCCGCTGCCATTTTCGGGAGCCTTCTCATGATAAGCTCTCCTCCTTTCCGTTTTGCAGGTCTGACATTGGTTCCATCCGGGCCAGCACCACCGTCCGCGCGTCGGTGTACTCCCCCGAGCAGGTAGCCATCGCCAGGAACTGCGCTCCTTCCGGCTCCTCTTCCAGCGCACGGAGGGCCTGTGCATCCATCTGAAGGGCATTCTCCTCCACAAAGGGGAGCAGCCCGCCTGCGTCTGCCTGCCACTTGCCCGGGGCAAAGATGGCCTGTTCCGACGCAGGCACCACAAGGCAGGCCAGCACTTCCAGCCGATAGCTCCCGCCGGGCAGCGTCAGGGTGCCGGTGGTGTTCTGGCGGAAGAATGCGCCGTCCTTGTATTTGTCGAGGTCGCCAAACATCCGCCCGTTCTCCATATGGTGGCCGTAGAGCAGGGAATACCGCCCGCTGAAGTCCGCGTCGCAGTCAACATCCAGAAAGATGCTGCCCGCCAGCGCAAAGCTGCCGTAGACGTCGGTGTTCAGATAGGTGAAATTGCTCTCGCCCTGCACCACCGGGTAGTCGATGGCCGTGCCGTCCAGCGTCAGCCACCCGCAGACATCGGGGTTGATGTCCCGCAGCTGGCCGAAGGAGAGGCTGTTGTCCTCCTGCGGCTGGGGCTTGAAGGCCAACAGCCCGGCCTGCACATTGTCGGCAGCGGCGTACACCCGGCTGTTGTCCCACAGCGCATAGCCCGACCAGACCACCGCCAGCAGCACCAGCAGAGCCGTCACCCCGTCCAGCAGGCCGTTCGCCGCCCGCAGGGCCATCTTCTGCCACCGGATGTTCCTCACCTCCCTTTCCTTATTTCCTCCGCGCTTACTTCTGATGGCGGCGGCGCAGGGTCAGCAGCAGCCCGACGCCTGCAGCACCCGTCAGGGTGAAGAGATAGGGTGCGCTGTCCAGCACCACACCGGCATCGACGGTGCCGCCCTTGGTGTTGGTGAAGTTCGCCTGCTCGACCGCCGCATCCACTTCGCCCTCGGTGCCAGTCTCCGTCGTCACATAGTCTGCGACCGGTGTCTCAGACACCTTGTACTCGACGCCGTAGGGCAGGTTTTCGATGTGGATGGTATCGTCGTCTTTCAGATAGAAGGTCGCTTCCGTCGTCTCGCCGGGCCTGATCTTGATCGAGTCGGGGTTCGCGTCATAGCTGCCGCCGGTGATGGCGTAGCTGTCCTGATAGGTCTTGCCCTCCTCGCCGGTCAGCTGCACCCTGAACTCGAAGTATTTGTCCTTATTGCCCATGATGCCCTCGACGTCCTTGTGGACTTCCAGCTTACCGGCAGAGTAGCGGTTGTCGAAGTCGTCCTTCTTGCCCTCGCCGGTGGACTCCGGGTCCTCGGTGTGGACAGCGGCAATTCGGAGCTTGCCGTCCTGCTCGATGACCGTCACCCGCAGCAGGATGGCGTCGCCGTAGTAGGTCACGCCTGCGCTGTTGCCCGCCGCCTCATGGATGATGTAGGTGTAGACGCCCACGCTGTCGTACTCGGGCAGCTGGATCTCGATTTTCTTGGTCTTACTCGCGCTGCCGGCTTCGCCCTGTGCGTAGGTCACGTCGCCGACAGACGGCATATAGTCTCCAGCTTTAATGCCCTCCGATGCGTCGGTCACGGTACCCGGCTCGATCGCAAACGTAAAGGTCTCTTCCGGGGAGATCGTACCCGTGTTGGCCAGCTCATAGTTTTTGGTGAGATACACCCGGGACATATCCTCATACGGAGGGCCTTGCACCTGTGCCGCAAAGGCGGGCATGACGCTGACGCCCATGGCCAGAGAGATGGAAAGCACCCCTGCGAGAAGCTTTTCTGCCTTGTTCTGTTTCATCCTGAAGTTCCTCCTATCTTGTCCTGTATGGTTTTTGGCGGCTCAGAGCCCCCGCCGCCGGATGAGGGTGATGACTTTTGCCTTGACCGCACTGCACTGCACCGGGCCGAAGTCACGGCTGTCCTCGGCCTGTGTGCGGCAGTCGCCCAGAATGAAGACGCTGTCCTCCGGCACAGCGTAGGGGTAGCTGAGCAGAGATTTGGGGTAGGTGGGGTAGAGGATGCCGCCGCCCTGCGCCGAGCCGTTGACCTCCACAACGCCGTTCTCGCTCAGGGTCACGATGTCCCCGCCCCGGGCCAGCACGCGGCCCACCCGCAGCCTTCCCGAGCGCTCATATACCACGACATCATTCTTGGCATAGTCTTTTTCCAGCCGGATGCCCAGCACGAGGTCGCCGTCCTTCACGGCGGGGAACATCTCGCTGCCGGACGCCTGCGTCACCAGATACACCTTCGTCAGAAGCACCCAGAGCAGGGCGGCGAACACCGCCAGCCGCACCGCCAGACTGCGCACTTCCCGCAGCAGGGGGCTTTTTTCCGGCTTCGCCGGTCCAGACAGGTTCGCTTCCGGCGTCCCGGGCGGGGCCTCCGGGGCAAGCGCCTCGTTTGGTTCCTTCACTTATCTTCCTCCTTCTTTCTGTTTTTGCAGCCCAGAACGGCCGCACCGGCACACAGCATCAGCGGCAGCCCGAAGAAGTCTGTCTCCACGCCGGTGTCCGGGTCTATATCGGCCAGAACGTAGTGAGCATAGAAATTGACGACGCCGTTTTTCAGCTCTTGGTCGGTGGGCTCATAGCCCTCTTCCCACTCGTCCTGCGATACCTTTTCCTTCGGGTCCGGTTCATCCGTCACCGAACCGGGGAGCTCTTTGTACCAGCCGTCAAAGACGTAGCGCGCACCGCCGATGTCGATCTCTTTTTCGATGTCCGCCGTCGTCTCTTCCACCCGCTCGCCGCTCTGGTACTCGCGGCTTTCCCGGATGCTGTAGTCGTCCTCGCCCGGGGCGCGGACGTTGAACCGGGCCGTGAAGTTTTTCCTGCTTTTGACGCTGATGATGCAGTCGATGTGCTTATCCGGTTTTGTCCCGTTGTTGCGCGAGATCTTGTACGGTGTCACCACGATGCTCTCCAGATCGTCCTGCGTCAGCCCCGTAATGCCGGTCTGCTTCTCGATGGTGTCCTTATACTCGTCCCATATCTCATCGACGACCTCGTCCCAGTAATCATCGCCCGGTTTCAGCGACCATGCGTCGCCAGTCGCGCCGCCCGGCCACGATACAACATAGTCTGACACATCTGTCAGGATGTTCTTGCCGTTATCTTCCCATGCCGCGCCGTAGGTCTTCACCTTACCGACCCACTTGCACTCGCTGTTGTCCGGCGCCCACTGGCTGGGGTCATTGCTGCCGGGCAGGCTGGTGGGGGTCTTGAGCAGGAAGACCGCCGCCGATTCCTCCTGAGTCTGATCCCCCCAGCCCGGTGCATCCTCATCAAGTTCGTCCGCAGGAAGGGCGTTTCTGTCCTCGTCTACGCTGTCGTCGGCCAAGTCGGCATCTTCCTCAGAGAATCTGTCTTTTTCGGGTCTGCTCCGCCTCATCCAGAGGCGTTTCATCCTCGGTAACGGGCCGTTCTTCCCACAGCTCCGGCAAAACGGCGATGTCTTCCTCCTCGTCTGAAACAGACTCCTCCTGCTGGGCCTCATCGTCGGTGAAACAGGCGTAGAAGCTGCACTCGCTGTCCGCTTCCGGCCAGAGCGATCCTTCATCCGGCACAAAGCGGATCGCCGTCCCTTCGTCGTCCCGGCTGTACCAGAAGCGGAAGCTCTTTCCCTCCACCTCCGGCTCTTCGGGCATCAGAAGCTCTTCGCCGCTGCCCACGGTCTGTTCCGCGTAGGGCAGGCCGCCGTCGGCCTCGTCCGACTCGCTGAGCCAGAAGAGGTAGGTCCTCTCAAAATGCTCGTCCGCTTTGACAGCCCCGCTGTCCGGCGTCGGTGTCTCGTCGGGCAGCCCGATGTCATCCAGCCCGTCCACCACGACGGGGATGCCGCCTTCCGCGGGCAGAAGCACCGGCTCGTCTGTCCGGATGTCCTCTTCTTCGTCCCCGGCAGGCTCGTCCTCTATTTCCTCGTCCCATGTCTGGTCCGGCACGCTGTCCGTCCGCTCCGGCCCTTCGGCAAATGCGGGCAGCAGACAGCCGCACAGCAGCACCAGCACGATGCACAGTGCTGCGGCGCGCAGTGTCAGCCGCCTCCGTTCCAGTCGATTCCGCATACAACAGCCCTCCTTCACTCTCGCTCCCGGCGGGGATGCCGCCCTTTGCGTTATCAGGATACCGTTTACCGGACACGAAGGATGTCATTGCGTGCCAGCGCAAAAATTTTACGCATAAAAACCGCCGCCGGGGTCTTTCGACTCCGGCAGCGGTCTGCTGTCTCTGAATTTTCGGTTTTCAGGTGCGGGTGGCGGCTTCCATGCAGTGCTCGGAGGGGGGTAATATTCCATCAGAGCAATGTAATTCTCGCAGTGGTGGCAGAACGCCGCCCGGATGGCGTCGTCGGGCGCGCTCCTCATCGACACGAACATCAGGATGTACTTTGCAATGAGGCTCACAGCCTCGCTCTCGAGGCCATAGCAGAGGCCCACCGCCAGGATCGGCACGACGATCTGCTGCGCACGGATGGGGATATTCTCCGCATCGACCCGCTTGAGCACGGCACGGCTCATGGTGGATGCCGCCCAGACGGCACGGGAGATCTTCCAGTAATCCATATTCTTCAGATGGGTGAGGGTGCGCAGCCGCTGGATGACCTCGCCATCGTCCAGAACTTTGTTCTGCGTGACTTCCTTCTCCGAGCGGATGAAGGCGCACTGTATCATGTCCATCAGGGCGGCTTCGTACTTCTCATGGTAGTTCTCGCGGGAGATGAAGTACTCCTCCATCCGGAGCATGACTTCGTCCGTCTCTTTGTCGGTGGCCAGCCAGCTGAAGTCCAGCGGCGTCGGGCCGAAATCATTCTTGCCCATCTCGTTCAGGTCTTCCAGCTCTTCCTCGTTCCGGGTGGAGGGAAGGAAGCGGTCGTTGCCGTTCCGGTGGAAGCCCCACTCCTCGGGCAGAAGATGCGGCACGATGTCGCCGCTGGAGATGATGTTGAAGATGTTGCTCTCGCCCCAGCTCTCTTTCAGGCTGCCGTCGGCGTTGTGGTTGTTGTCGTAGTCCTGCTGCAAGTCGGGGTAGTCCTGCGGGCCGAGGGCCACCGGCGTCGCAAAGGTGTAGACGAAAACATTCTCCCGTTCCAGTCCGGACAGCTCCCTGTTGACCCGGGCGGCCAGAAGATTCGCCACCACCGCACCGCGGCTGTAGCCGCCCATCCAGAGCTTGACGACGCCCAGCTCTCCCTTTTGCTGAGCTGCCGCCAGATAGTTCTTCAAATCGGCAAACACCTCATGCACCGGGATGATGAAGCCGCTGTGGGCGTGGCCCGCGCCGGTGTGCAGATTGCTCACCCACTCACCGCCGTAGCCGCCGCCGCGCAGGATGAGCGCTACGATGGTGGTGCGCTTCCCGTTCAGGGTGATGGTCTTGCGGGCCGTGGACCAGCCCACGAAGTCGCCCGCCTTGCCCACATCGACATCATAATAGCGGTATTTTACGCCGCCGAAGCCCAGCTTGGTATAGGCTGCGTCGAGGCTGTTCTCGCGGCCCACATCCCCGTTGGCCCAGTATTTCGCATCGCTGGCCCATGTATTGAAAGCAGCCGTCACCATGCCCAGCGTCGCCAGCGCCAGCTGGTGGTCGTACTGGATGGAGCTGTGCGCAAAAAAACTGTCGCTGTAGTAATATTCGTGCTCGATGTCCATCTGGCTCAGCTCGCTGCGGAAGGACATTGTATAATTGCCTGCCGGGACTGCCCGGCCCACCGTCTGGCTTTTTGCCGCTGCCTCAGCCCGGGGCAGTGCCAGCCCGGGCGCAAGAGCTGCACTGCAAACCAGCGCTTTACAGAAATCACGTCGTTTCATGGTCTTTCCCCCTTGCTGCTTTCATAAACCTCTGACATTTCTATCGTATAGGTGATTTGCTATAGTATACCGTATTTTTCCAGCGGATTCAATCATCAACTCTGCCGATCGGGGATATAAAAACCGGGCCGCATCGCTGCGGCCCGGTCATTTTCGTATTCTCAGAGAAGCTGCGGGTCCATCTGGCGGCAGAAGTCCACGATGTGGTGGAACATCTGCTCGACCGCCGGAGCCATCGCCGTGGGGCGCTGGACAGCCAGACCCACCACCCGGTACTCTTCCGGCTCGATGGGGTAGATCTTGACCGCCGCCGTGCAGCTGCGCAGCAGCATCCGGGGCATGATGGAGATGCCAAGGCCCGCCTCCACCATGGCGATGTTGGACTGGTCGTCGATGACGTGGCAGCGGCGCTCGGTGGAGATGGAGTATTTCTTGAGGAACTGGCGCATCTCGGCGTCGGTGGCGTCGCACTGGACGACAAAGCTCTGGCCGTTCATCAGCTCCGGCGTCATAATGCCGTTTGGCGGTTCGGGCCAGTCCTGCGGCACGATGCAGAGCAGCGGCTCACGGAACAGCTCGGTCAGGTTGAACTCTTCGCGGCAGCTGGCGGACAGGAAGGCCAGATCCACCTGACCGGTGCGCAGCCACTCCTTCACGTCGTCGTAAGTACCCTGATAGACCTCGACTTCGATCTGGGGGTAGCTTGCCATGAAGCTCTTGAGGATCTGGGGCAGCAGGCCGGCGCAGACCGAGTTGAATGCCCCCAGTTTCACCTTGCCCTTTTCCAGGCCGTTGAGGCGGGCGATGCTCTGCTGCAGGGCCTCGTCGCTGTTGAGCACCGCCCGGATGGACGGGTAGAGCGAAGCGCCATAGCTGGTCATGGTCACGCCGTTTTTGCCGCGGTTGAATAAGGTAAAGCCAAGCTCAGCCTCCATCACCGCGATGGCATGGCTGATGGCAGAGGGGGTCAGATGCAGCTGCTGAGCCGCTTTGTTAAAGCTGCCCTGACGCGCGACTGCATCGAAAATTTCGTAAGAAAACAGCGTCATGTCCCTAGCCTCCTTCCGTTTTCAGTTCGGAGACGCCCGTTCTTCTGTGAATCTTTTTCACCTTGAGGATGCTATGCATCAATTTTCTTTTTGAGTGTACTATCCTATCTCCGCTTTGTCAAGCATCCAAACCTTAATTTTGGACGTTGAGCCAAATTTCTGCTTTTGAAACGCCATTTATAAGGGATATTGCGCCCTTTTCCGTTCCAGTATTTTCCTGTTTTGAACAAAAAGACCGACCGCCCTCCATCCCGGAAAGCCGTCGGTCTTCTGCGTTCTACAGATGTTTTTACTCCAGCACCAGCAGCAGGCTCATCTTGAAGCGGCCCTGCGCCGTGACGCCGTGGAGACCGTTCTTGTCAAGACGGAAGCTCTCGCCTGCGTTCAGCTCATAATTCTTCTGGATCTTCTTCATTTTTGTGCCTCTGACCTCTGAATTTTTTGAAAAAATCACAGGTACAAGCCCAAAAAGCCCGTATAAAACAAAAAAGACGACAAACCGTTCGTTTCAGCGATTTGTCGTCCTTTTGGTGCGCTCGAGGGAACTCGAATCCCTGGCCCTCTGATTAAAAGAGCAGACAGGGCACATATCTCAATTTATAGAGGTTGCGCTATATCGCCATTTTATAGCGAATTATCGTGTTTTCCGACCGTGCGGTTTGTGCATCCAGTGCCGGATCATGCTGTTACGTGGACAGCATTTTCCCGGACGGCATCAATGGTTTCCATCAGTTCTCCGCCCGTTTTGCCGTCAAACAGACGGGTGAACAGGATGGGCTGGTCAAAGGGTGGTTTCATCAGGACGGCCTTGCTTTCCACATAACCGTTCTGCTCGATGTAATGAATGACCTTCTGCACGAACGCGATCTGCTTTGCATTCAGCGATTCGTCATTGATAAATTTTGAAAATGCCTGCATGGCAGCATCGTGGTCCAGCTTTGCCACTTTACGCACCAGCAGACCAAAGGGTGTATCCCGAAACTCCCGGGCATAATCTTCTTTGCTGCCCAGTTCACAGGTGAAGATATGTTCCAGCTCGGTGTAGTCGCCCCGGGAAAGCGGAATATTCTGGGTCAGCTTGTGGATGGCCAGCGTATCGCTGCGGTGCTCCATGATGTAGCGGTTCACACGTTCCCGGTACTCGCCGAAATCGTAGCCGGAATCCAGCGTTTTGCCCTCGGTCTGTTCCAGTACCGGGTCGGCAAGGGCCGTGTAGACAGGCTTTTGCCCCTCTACACCGTCCACCAGAAACTTGATGAGCTCCCGCAGCTCCTGCCGCATTTCCTCAAAGCGGAGCAAATCGTGGGAGGCCAGAAATTCGTCCGTCTGCACCTCCCGGATGAGGGGCAGCTTTGCCTGAACCTGCGGGATGGTAGCCTTCCCTTCCAGCATTGCCGCTGTATTGCGCAGCTGTTTCTGGGCGCGGCCCAGCCCCGGCAGACCTTCCAGTTCACAGAGCAGCAAGCCATACACAAAGTTATCGAACCGCTTGGCGGCCTCGTCCTTATCGTCCAGCGAGATGAGAGGTGCCACCTCTTTCATCAGAGTACCCTTGTCCGTTTCGGTCAGGCTGACAAAGGCTTCCGGCTTTTGATAGTGTTCCACGGCCTGTCGGTGCAGCCGCACGGATACCAGCTCCGGATTCAGCGCGCCCACCTCAGCCCGACAAGTTTCGGTAAGGATATTGCGCCAGCACTGGTGTTTTTCATCCGTGTATGCACCATCCTGCAGCGCGGCGGCGATCCGCACCTGCTTGCAGAAAATGCTCTCGGACAGACTCTTGGTGTCCGCGCTCTCGTAGCCGTTGGGTTTCTGACGGAAAAACTCAAAGTTGCCGCAGTAGTCAAAAATCAGAAACCGCCGTTTGCCCGTATATTCGCCGTCGATGGCATCCACGCAGGCAAGGGATGGGCAGAGCCTTGTACCACGGCCGATCATCTGCCAGAACTTCGTTTTGCTGCGCATTTTTTTGAAAAACACCAGATTCACGCACTCCGGTACATCGATGCCCGTGTCCATCATATCCACCGAGACCGCAATAAACGGCGGCTTGTCCGGCTGCTTGAAGTTGTCAATGATGGACTGCGCATAGGCGTCGTCGCAGACCACCCGCTGGATGAATCCCGGGTACTGGGTCTCCAGCTGCGGGTAGAGCTTGCCAAAGCGTTCCCGGATAAACTCCGCGTGGCGCTTGTTCTGGGCAAAGATGATGGTTTTGCCGATGCGGTCGCCGCCTGCCGTCTGGATGCCCCGTTCCATCAGATCTTGCAGCACCGTGTCCACGGTGTTGGCGTTGAAGATGAACTTATTCAGCTTTTCGGATGGGATAAAGGTGGGCAGGGTGTCGTCCTCGGCAAAATCGTCCTCGTAGCGGGCCTTATCCTCCGGTGAAAGCTGGTCGTAGTGGATGCCCTCTTCCGTGAATTTCGTCTTGACCTCGTAGTTGTAGTAAGGCACCAGCACATGGTCGGTGTAGACCGCCGTATCGTAATCGTAGGCGTAGGTGGGGATGCCGTGTTCCATCTCGAAAAAGTCGTAGGTGTTGCGGTCTACATCGGTTTTCGGGGTGGCGGTCAAGCCCACCAGAATCGCATCAAAATAATCAAAAATGGCGCGGTATTTCTTGAAAATGCTGCGGTGGCTCTCGTCCACGATGATAAGGTCAAAGTGGGCAGGCGAAAACAGCGGCACGCCGTCCTTGGTCTTGGCGTTGTCGATGGCGTTGAGCATGGTGGGATAGGTGGAAAACACGATGCGCGTAGCCTTATCGTCCTTAGAGGAGCATAGGTTGCACAGCGACTGGTCGGGCAGATACTTCTTGAAGTCGTCCTTTGCCTGCTTGACCAGCGCGGTGCGGTCTGCCAGAAAGAGCACGTTGGTTACATGGCCGCCGCGGCTCAGCACATCGGTCAGACTGGATGCGGTGCGGGTTTTGCCCGTGCCAGTAGCCATGACCAGCAGATTGCGCCGGAAGCCCTGCGCGATGTGGGCGCAGACAGCCCGGATGGCGTTTTTCTGATAGTAGCGGTCGGTGATTTTGTCGTCGATTGCAATGGTGTCCAGCGGCTTTTTCTCGGTGCGGCGGTTCATCAGTTTCTGTAAATCGTCCTTGCAGAACACCCCGCTCACGGCACGCTGCGGGCCGCTCTGCTCATCCCAGAAATAGGTGGTGTAGCCGTTGGTGGTAAACAGCATCGGACGGCGGCCAAACTTCTGCTCCAGACAGTCTGCATAAAGCTGAGCCTGCTTGCGCCCGATGTTGGGGTCTTTGGTGCTGCGCTTGGCTTCAATGACCGCCAGCGGCAAGCCGTCCTTGCCCATCAGCAGATAGTCTGCATAGCCCTTCTGCCCCAGCACGCCGTTCATGTTGTCCACTTCGTACTCGGTGCGCACATCGGCGTCCGGCCCGGTGAATTTCCAGCCCATGGCCTTGAGGTCGATGTCGATGATCTTCCGCCGCGTCTCGGCTTCGGTTAGGTCGGCGGCGGTGAAACTGCGGCTCTGCTGGTTCTGCTGTTTGCTGGCCGTGTACGCCGTCGAAAGGCTCTCCACCTGCTTGCGCAGGGCTTCCAACTCGGCATCTTTCTGGGACAGCAGGCTTTCCTGCTCCCGGATCTTCTTTTCGTCCAGCGCTACCTTTTCGCCGGGGATGGCTGTTTCATCAAAGGAGCGCTCCACATAGTCCGTGCCGTAGCAGTAATCCACCCACTGGATGAAATCGAACAGCCCCCGCAGGCTGAACACTGCATCCGCTGCTGACACACTATGCCCCGTATGTACCGCCAGATTGCCCGCCTTCACGATGCTGGGCAGCACGCTCCACACATCCCGGTCCACCGCGAACCGGAAACTCGGCTCGTGCAGCAGGGATTGCAGGTTGTCCTTGTAGGGCATTGTGATGGTCTTGTCTGCCGCATACACCCACTTCACCGCCAGCTCCAACGCCTTCCGGCACCCCACCGCGCACATCGCCGGGGAGGTGGAGAACACTTTCTCGGCCTCGATGGCAGAATTAGCAAAGAGGGAGTATGCGGGTCGGGTGGAGAGATAGGAGAAGTTGGACATGGGAGGGTTCCTTTCTATTTAGAATAATTCTCATTCAAATATTGCATTCGTTTTTTCGGAGTTCTTGTTGTGTAAAAATTTCCTGCTGTATCTTGAACAAAAAGCGTAATTTTTGAATCACCTGACGTTTTACACTGGTCTTTTAGTACCTGAATAAATTCTTCTTTTTTCCATGTTATGATTTTAGATTCTTCTATGTCCAAAACCACCGGTCTCCTCGTGTTTATCATTTCTGTTTCATCCGGAAACGAAACCACAAAAAAGCCCTCGTTAAAACTCATCCCATATCGATTTATTATAATTTTACGATTTCCAACATTGGAAATCTCAAGTTCCACATATGATTCTTTTGAAGCCTTGTTTGTCAAAATCACATTATCTCGAAATTTTATTTTAAGTCTTTTTTATTGCTATATCTTGTTTGCCACAATGCAACAACTACCGCCGCCGTTGTTGCTATTGCGCTAGCCGCTTGCCAAAATAATGCCCAGTTAAAGCATACTTCTTTTGTTTCCACTTCAATACTCCAATAAAATTATATTCATATTCATCTCAAATCAAGAACTCTTTCGATTTTTTGTTTTTCTTTTCAATCATATTTGCAATAAATTCTTCGTATGTCTCATCCGGGTAAAGAGGATTAACTTTTTCCTCTCGTTGAGGAACAATTACGGATATAATCTCTGCAAGGCCACGAACAGCTTCTCCGATTCCAGATGGAGCCTTATATGTTGTTATTGTCGGTTTTATATTTTTATAGAGTGTATTTAGTTGATTGAGGTGCTCCTGCAACTTAAGTGGCTCACCCGTTGCAGGAAACATATGTTGATTTCTCCGCTTAAGAATACCACTCAGTTCTTGTTCATCAACTAGTTCATCGGAAGTTCCTCTTCTGATGTAAATAGAAGCATTCTTTATGGCTACTCCTTCTTTTTTAGAAATAAACGGCAAGAATTCTGGGGTGTCTTCCACAACTAACATCTGGAAATTTTTTCCGTTAAGCGCCTCATATTCAGAGGATTGATAATTAAAATCATATATCTCATATTTAAGATTGGTTGAGATATATGCCTTTACCTCGGCTTCGACTTGTTCTTTTGCGTGTAAAGATTGCAATCCTTCACAAGAAAAGGTCTTGTCGTCATTTTCTTGCACTCCAAAAACCACAACGCCACCGCCGTAATTGGCAAGCGCGAGCATAAGCTTTGCTAGCTTGTCTTTACAAATCCATTCTCTCTTAAAGTCGATTGCATTATGTTCACCTGTTTGATTTTGTAAAAACTCTCTGAAATTATCTAATGTCGGTTCTTGAAGCAATTTATAAACGATGTCTTTTATCTGTTTTGGAAATGCCATACGGATCACCTCACATCTTTTTCTTTCATTATACCGCTAAAATCAGCTTTTGCACACCATTTTACCCAAAATATTCCTGCATCAGTGCCTTTTTCATCAGTTCCAGCTTCTCAAGGCTCTGTTGTACGGTCTGCTTCTGCTGGTCTACACGCTCTACAAAGGCGGCAAACTGGTTTTGTAATCCCTTTGATGGTACCGGAATCGTCAATTTTCCTAGCAGTTTACTACGAATACCCGTCACTGTACTACCTGAAGATTTACCTACAAGTTTTCTTTTGAAATCATCGGACGAAAGTGCATATTCAAGATATACGGGATTAAGGAGCTTTGTTTGCATTGTAATAATGCGCTGTCCAATATAAAAGTCAGTATCAAATTGTGGGATTCTACATACATTGCCTAGCGGTGCTTCGGTAGTGAAAACAACATCCCCAACTTTTGGTATTCCCCTAGTCATAACCTTATCATAGTTTTCCTTTGATATAAATTCCTGTGTGTCGAAGGACATATAATGCATTCTGATATTTTTGGCGGTGATAAAGGGAAGTCCGCTGTCCGATTTTTCGGGCGTTTTACCTCTATAATCAATAAAATGGCACAAATTCTCAAGGGCATTCTCTTCTGTTACATTCTCAAACATCTCCACAAATCGTGCCTTTACCAACTCGTCCAGTTTGGCAAGCTGCTGCTTACGGAGAGAAATCAACTGCTCTAACATCTTGAATTTTTCTGCAATTTCTTTCTGCTGGTTTACTTCAGGTAACGGGATTTCAATATTTTCAACGATGGATTTAGAAATTTCTTTAAAAGTTGCGCCACGTCCCAATGAATTGAGATAGTCTGTTTTTGATTTTAAGAAAAAATAGAGGTACTCATTATAAATCGCATCTGAGCAAATAAGGTTCTTGAATCCCTGATTGCAACACATTTCACAACCGGCAATTGCGGTTTTGCCAATCGGCGCGCGAGAAGATAAAATGACTGTTCCTGTCGGCAGATAAGACAATCCGGTTTTTTCTTTTCCCTCTTCAGTAATGTGCCGAACTGAATCCATAATGTAAAAAGTATCTTCGTTCAATTCAGCAGGTGTTATCCATTTGATGTTGCCATCCCAGTAGGACGTAACAGATGTTTTTGGTGTCGAACCAGATACAATAGTACAAACCTCTCCCAACTTCGCCATCACACCATCTCCTCCAACTCTGCCAGACCCTTGGTGATCTCCATTTCCAGCTCATGCAGGTCAGCCAGAATTTCCGTGGTCGAGGGATACTCCACCGGCACATACTCGGTCTCTTTGTACTTATTGATGGACAGATCATACCCGTTGGCAGCAATCTCCGCTTTGGGCACAAAGAAGCTCTGCTCGGTGCACTTGCGGTCAGTTTCGGCGTCGAGGTTATGGAACCGGGCGATGATGTCCGGGATGTCGTTTTCCTTCACCTCGGTGCGCTTGTCGTCCAGCGAGAAGCCGTCGGCTTTCATATCGTAGAACCACACCCTGTCGGTGCCGCCCGCGCCGGTCTTGGTAAACACCAGCACCGCTGTGGACACGCCTGCGTAGGGCTTGAACACGCCGGAGGGCATGGAAATGACCGCCCGCAGCTGGTGGTTTTCAATGAGTTCTTTTCGGACGCTCTGGTGCGCCTTGCTGGAACCGAACAGCACGCCGTCCGGCACAATGCAGGCGCAGCGTCCGCCGGTTTTGAGCATCCGCAGGAAGAGCGCAAGGAACAGAAGCTCCGTCTTTTTGGTGTTGGTGACAGCCTTCAGGTCATCGTTGATGCTCTCGGCATCCACAGTACCCTTGAACGGCGGGTTTGCAAGGCAAACGGTGTACTTGCTGCAAATGGAGTTTTGCTTCGACACGCTGTCCTTGTAGTCGATTTCCGGGTTCGTGATGGAGTGGAGCATCAGGTTCATGGCCGAAATGCGCAGCATGGTGCGGTCCATATCAAAGCCGGTGAACATCGGGCCGGCAAAATGCTGCCACTGCTCCGGGGTCATGCTGTCCTCGTAGTGGGCGCGGAGGTACTGTGCACTGGACACCAGAAAGCCCGCCGTGCCGCAGGCGGGGTCGCAGATGAAGTCGTCCGGCGTGGGCTGCACCAGCTCCACCATCATGTCGCGGATCTGTTTGGGTGTGCGGAACTGGCCGTTCTGACCTGCTGTTGCCAGCTTGCCCAGCATATACTCGTACAGGTCGCCCTGCATATCAAGGTCGGCGATGTCGTGGGTGTATAAATCTTCCAGCCCTGTGATGATCTTCTGCAACACCTGCGGCGTGGGGATCAGGAACATGGCATCGTCCATGTACCGCGCAAAGGCCGTGTTGCCCTCGTCCGGGCGGGTGGGGTCGTCCTCGATTTCCACCAGCTCGCCGTTTGCGTCAAAATCCGGCAGACGGCCATACTTCATCTTTTTGATGGCAGGGAACACCCGCTGCTGCATGGTCAGGAAAATTTCGCGGGAATCTTTGTCCTTGAAGCGGCTCCACCGCATAGACTGTCCTGCTTCGCTGGCCGGGAAGATGTGCTCCATCTTCTCGCCCGCCATGTTCTCAAAATCTTCGGTGGCAAGCTCTTTCTCGTCCAGTGACCGGATGAACATGAGATAGGTCAGCTGTTCAATGACGGTCAGCGGATTGGTGATGCCGCCTGCCCAGATGTCCGTCCAGATTTTGTCTACCTTATTTTTAATGGCTCCTGTTACCATGCGTTCCTCCTGAATGTTTTCCAATCGCAAACGCTTTGCATCTTGAATTTTTGGTGATAATATCACAATTTTATTATAGCAGTGTACGATTGCATTTTCAATGTCAGCTCTGGTGGTGTGCAATGATCCGAGGAAAGAAAAAGCCGCGAAGACTCTAACGAATCTTCGCGGCTTTTTGGTGCGCTCGAGGGAACTCGAATCCCTGGCCCTCTGATTAAAAGAATCCAAGGTGCATCATTCGTCAAATTTCAAAAGTTCGAAGAATCGTTATTTTTATCGTATCATCGCAAAACATGCCTTTGCACACACCGCATTGTTTGCATACAGTGTAATGCTTTGCAACCGTTATCCAGCTATTCAGGTGTGCAAAAAGTGTGCAAAAATGTGCAGACGGGCAAAACAAAGCCCAATGGACAAATCAATCACCGGTTTTATGGCAGGGTTTAGGACATCCGAACAGACACCGTTTGATATAGAAATGAGGTTCACCATGAATAAACTGCTTTCCTGCCGCCATTGAGAAAAAACAATCCCCACAGCCGCAAAAAGGACTGTAGGGATTGTTTTTATGGTGAAGGAGAAAGAGAATAACGTGTTAACCCTTGTCCGCGCCGGAGGTGATGCCCTCGACGTAGAACTTCTGCATGATGACAAACAGGATGGAGATGGGGATGGACACCAGCACACCGCCTGCACAGAAGAGCGCAAAGTAATTGTTGATCAGGGTCTTTTGCAGCATATTATACAGACCGATAGCCACTGTCCAGTCGGCAGAGACGCCCGAATTCAGGATCATTTTTGCCATCACGAAATCGGTCCATGGAACCATGAAAGAGCTGATGATGGTATAGACCAGGATCGGCTTGGACATGGGCAGAACGACCTGAAAGAACACACGGGCGTCGGATGCGCCGTCCAGCTTGGCGGCTTCCCGCAGGGAGATGGGGATGGTATCAAAGAAGCCCTTGCAGATCAGATAGCCCAGACCGGACGAACCGGCATAGACCATGATAAGACCGGCATAGGAGTTGGTCAGATTCAGATATTTCAGGACGAAATAGACGGCGATCATTGCCAGCACGCCGGGGAACAGGTTGACGCTGACAGAAAGGTTCTGGATCAGCTTGCGCCCCTTGAAGCGGCAGCAGCTCAGCGCGTAGGCTACCATCAGCACAAAGCAGGTGGAGATAACGCAGTTGAAACAGGCCACCACAAGGGTGTTGGTAAACCAGCGCGGGAACTGCGCCACAGAGTCCGGGTGGAACAGAATGTTGACATAGTTGCGCAGTGTGTAACTGGCCGGGAAGAACTGTCGCACATTGATGCCCCGGTCTGTGGAGAAGGATGTGACCAGAAGCCACAGAATGGGTACCAGCCAGATAGCTGCCAGCAGGGCCAGCAGCAGATGCCGCAGGATGCTGTGGACTGTGCGGAGGATACGCCCGCGGCGCAGCTGCGCTGCGGTCTCTGCCCGGCGTGCCGGAGAAACAGTTGTCTGTGTCAAGAGAACGTCGCCTCCTTTTATTGAGGAACCGGAAGCATACCAGCGTGAACACGGCACAGATGATGAACACCATAATGCCAATGACAGCGGCCATCTTGTAGTTGTACTGCTCCTGTGTCAGGCGGAACAGCCATGTGACCAGCAGATCCACCTCTTTTGCACTGGAGGAAGCCAGCGCCTGATCCTTGGTGATATAAACGTCCTGCGTGAGCAGGTAGATGACGTTGAAGTTGTTGACGTTGCGCACAAAGTCCGTTACCAGCGCCGGCCCCTGCACACTGAACAGATAGGGCAGCTTGATGTGGATGAAGCTCTGCCACGGCGATGCACCGTCGATGGTGGAGGCCTCCAGCATATCGGTGGGAATATTCATCAGCACACCGGTGGCAATGAGCATCTGGTAGGGCACGCCCACCCAGATGTTGATGAGGATGATCATGAACTTTGCCCAGTGCTGGTCGGTCAGGAAGGGAATGTGGTTCATGTTCTGCCCCAGCAGACCGATGGCCTTTAAAAAATCGGTCACGCCTGCATTGGCCATCATGGTGTTGAAGATGCCGGCGTCCGAGAAGAAGTTGCGCACCAGCAGCAGGGTGACGAACTGCGGCACCGCAATGGTGATGATGAACAATGTGCGCCAGAGCTTTTGGCACTTGGTCTTTTTGTTGTTGATGAGCATGGCCAGAAATACGCCGCCGAAGAAGTTGGTGAAGGTGGCAAAGAACGCCCACACCAGCGTCCAGCTGAGCACCCGGCCAAAGGCGTAGCTGAAGGTCAGGCTCAGCGACTGCCCGCCAAACAGAGAAGCAAAGTTAGCCAGCCCCACCCATGTAAACAGGGCGGCGGGAGGCATGTGCTGCTGATCGTAGTTGGTAAAAGGCAACAGCGATCAAAATGAACAGCGGGATGATGGTGAACACCACCACACCCCAGCACCGGAAGGGTGAGCAGGGTAACGTAGAACTTTTCGTTCAGGTACAAGGTGATATCCTGCCGGAAATTGTTGGGCTTTTTGCCAGCGGCCTTCTGCGCCTGTAACGCGTAATTGCTCTGCACCACCAGCATGGCAGCAGCGATCAGCGTTACAATGACCACCAGTGCGATCACGCTGAGCAGCAGGATGGCAAACGAGTTGTCGTAGTTGTTGACCTCGTTCTTTAAGGTAAGGGGGTTGAACTGCATCTCCATCTGCACCGTGCCCAGCGTGCCGAACTTTTTCAGCGCAGGAATGCCGGAGGTGCCCAGAAAATACAGTCCCAGCCCCTGCACCAGCGTTACCAGCAGTGCCTTGATAAGCTGGCCGTGGCCAATGTAGCCCAGACCCCAGACAAAGAGGGACAGCTTTGTAAAAATATCTCCGTGAACAAATGCGTGACCGAACTTCTGAAGGAAATTCGGCTCCCGGCCATCTGCCCGCAAGGGTGGTGTAAGGACCATTTCTGCCACAGAAGTCAACTCCTTTCTTAGTATGCAGAGGGGGTTATAGCAAACAGGATGTTAGGTTGACGCCGATTTCTTGTATTGCGATAAAAAGCGGGCACACTGCATTCTGCTGCGTGCCCGCCGGGAAAAACCGGAACTTACTGTGCCACAGGTGCGGTGATGCCGGCCACAGCGTCATCCACCAGCTGCTGGGTGGTCTTGCCCTGCGTGTCGCCGGAGGCGAGGATCTCGCCCAGACTTGCGGCGGAGCTCCAGTAGTTTGCGCCTACCCGCTGCAGGGTAGCGTAGGAGCTCTGCTCAGCCAGTGCGGCAATGGCGGGTGCAGACTGCACAGCCTCGGAAGCATTGGCGTTGATGTTGGAGGGGCCCAGCTTGCGGTCGTTGAAGCGCTTGCTCTGGTTGTCCTCGTTGGTGATGAAGTCGGCCAGCATCATGGCAACGCCCACGTTGGCGCTGTGGGGGTTGACGCCCACCAGCTTGTAGCCGGAGAAGGAGCCCATCTGGACCTGCTCGCCGTTCAGGGTGTAGGTCGGCAGCTTGGTGGCGGCGTAGCCCTCGCCCCAAGCCTCCTCGGCGGTGCTGGCGTTCCAGGTACCGGAGATGGCGGCGCAGCAGCTGCCGTCCTTGATGGCGGAAACGATATCAGCATCCGCGCCGGACTTGAAGCCGGGGTTTGCGGTAATGTCCAGAATGGCCTGCGTTACGTCTGCGCCGGGAGCCTCGTTCCAGTTGCAGACGGTGTTGATACCGTCATCTGCCAGCGTAGCCACCAGACCGGCACCGGCGTAGAAGCTGTAAATGTACCATGCGTCGTTCACGCTCATCATGAACTTTTTGCCGGCAGCTGCAGCCTTTTCCAGCATGGTGTCCACGCTCTGCACATCCTCAGCGCTCAGAACGCTTGCATCATAGTACAGGAAATAGCCATTGTCGGCGGTCATGGGGTAGGCGTAAAGTTTGTCGTTCATGGTGGCAGCGCCCACAGAGCCGGGCAGGTTGCGACTCTTCACGTCATCCGGGTTCAGCAGCACTTCCTGCAGCGCACCGGCATTCACCAGCTCGTTCAGCTGGTCATCGGCAAAGGCAAAAACGTCTGCGGCAGACTCCGGGTCAGCCAGAACGGTATCCTTTGCGCTGGACTCAGACTGTACGCCGATCTCGATGGTCACGTTGCCCTTGTCCGCATTCTGCTCGATAAAGGCATCTGCCATCTCGCGCAGCATGGTCTGATCCTCTTCGGCACCCCACATGGTCAGCTTCACATCGCCCCAGCTCTCCGCAGCAGAGGCAGCCGTACTGGAAGCGGCAGCAGAGGAAGCGGTGCTGCTGGAAGAACCGCCGCAGGCGGTCAGCACACCGGCAGCAGCCACAGTGCCCATGGCTGCAAGGAAGTTACGGCGGGAAATCAGCTTTTTCATGATCCAGTTCTCCTTCGTTCTCAATCCGAAATCTTCGGCTGCTCTTTGTTGCGCTTATAAGTTGCGCACATCCGAGCAGCTGTTTTTCTGTACCCATAGGATACCGCATTCTTTTGCTCACGTCAATGGACGAAATTCACGGTATTGTTGAGTCGAAACTGGAAAAAGTGACGGTAAAATTAGGATACATGGGCAAAAGTGCGCAACTTTAGCGCAAACTTTGCCATGCAAAGAGCAAAAATGCCCGCTCCGGGAAAGGAGCAGGCACAAAAAGCGCGTTATTTGATGCTGTGGGAGCGTTCCCTCCACTTGGTAGAATCCCGCAGGATGACCTGATGGCCTTCCAGCTGCCGCATGACGATCTCTTTTCCGGCCAGCCGGTCCAGCAGCATCCGGCAGGCGGTCTTACCCAGCTGCTCTGCATCGTACTGCACCGCCGAAACAGACGGCGTGATGCTGGCAAGCATGGAACTGTCGTACAGGCTGGCCACTCGCAGATCGTTGGGCACGAGGATATGCCGCGTCCGCAGCTCCCCCATGACCTCAAAGGCGATCTCATCATCGCCGCAAAGGATGCAATCCGCCTTCTGCTCCAGCGCAGCCTCCAGTGCATCGAGCGTCTGCCCGGCAGATTCCACACCGGAATGAACGAGCCGCTGGTCTACTGGCACACCAAATTCCGCGAATCCACGCAGATAACCGCGTATGCGATCGGTGTTGACGGCGTAGATGGTACTGCCCACCAGCAGCGCGATCCGCTTGGCGCCCAGCTGCAAAAGGATGCGTGTCATCTCGCAGGCAGCCGCGACCTGATCGTTGTCTGCCTGCGGGATGGTCTTGTCCTCGCTGCGTCCGATGAGCACAAAAGGTGTCTCGTATTGCCGCAAAAGTTCGATGCAGGGATCATCCGCCATGGCGTAGGTCAGGATCACGCCGTCCACCTTGTGGTTGGCCAGCTGCCGCTGCAGCTGCGAATACTCGGTGTTGGAGGCGTAGCAAAGCATCAGGTCATAGCCGCGCTGGTCTGCCATGATGCAGATGCCGCCCATGCACTTGCGCAAAAAGGGCAGATCCAGCGTAATAAAGCGCTGTGGCACGATCATGGCAATGTTGTTGGTGCGCACCTTTTCGCCGCCCTGCGGGGCGGCAGGCTCGGTGCGGGTGCGTCCTAGATAGGCATATACCTTGGCGCGGGTCTCCTCACTGATGCGTCCCTTTCCGGAAAGTGCGCGTGATACCGTTGTTTTAGAAACACCAAGCGCATCGGCCACCTGCTCGATCGTCATTTTTTCGGTTTCCTTTGCAGCCACAGGATATCCTCTCCTTTTCACAGAACTGCGCAACAGTGCGCCACCCCAGCATACCGGGATAAGCCCGCTTTGTCAAGTACGAAAGCAAACAAAAAGCGTTCTGCTTTTTCGGCAGAACGCTGAAAGTTGATGCTTTTGCGCCTTACAGGACCTGCTCGCCGTTTTTCCAGACGGCCGTTCCGTAACGGTTCAGCGCAACACCGCCTACTTCGACCGGATGTTCATTGCAGTTCTGTACAAAGACGAACGTACCGCGCCGCGCGGCCAGAACGCCGTCCGGCAGAGCTTCCGGCCATGCCGGGGTCAGGCCGACTTCCTTTACAGCAGCACGATAAAATGCGCGATAGAACGCTTCCTCGAACCGACTTGCCAGATAATAGGCACGGCCCTCCCCGTAGGAGTGGACAGCCACCGCCGGGCAGTTTGCATAATAGTCCTCGGCATAAACGCTCAGCGGTGTGGCAGGGTCGGTGTCGTTCAGACTTGCGACCTCGCATAGGACCGAAGCCTGCGTTTCCGGCAAAGTGGAATCGTCCATCGGGGTGCAGCGGCAGGTTTCGCCGTCATACATTCCGTCGATCTCAGTGCGGCGCAGGCCCAGCAGGTCGGTCAAGCCGTAGGGCGTGTCACCCAGACGGCACAAATCGCTTTCATCCACCACACCGGTCCAGTATGTAACCACGACCGTACCACCATTCCGGGCAAAATCACAGAGTTTTTGGGCAAAGGCATCGGTCAGCAAATAAACCATCGGAACAACGACCAAGCCATAACCCGTCAGGTCGGAGCTCTGATTTACGAACTCCACCGAGATGCCCTCCCGTGCAAGAGCATTGTAGTGCAGCTTCAGCTCATCCCAGTAACCCATGCCTGCATTTCGCGGGCCGCAGGAGCCTTCCAATGCCCACTTGTTTTCCCAATCGTGGACGATCGCCGCCTGCTTCTCGCGGCAGACTGTTGCAATCTCCGAGAGCACTTCCAGCTTTTGGCCCACACCGACTGTTTCCCGGAAGGGACGGGCATCCTCCCGGCCATCATGGCCGACGACTGCACCATGGAACTTTTCTTCAGCGCCGCGGCTGGCTCGCCACTGGAAGTAAAGCACACTGTCCGAGCCATGTGCAACCGTCTGCAGAGCCGCAAGCTCCGCAATGCCGGGGCGCTTCTGTTTGGAGATCGGCTGCCAGTTGGTAAAGCTGGGGCTGGACTCCATCAGCAGGAACGGCTTGCCCTTCATGGAGTAATACAGGTCGTGCATCAGGGCCGTATCCAACGCTGTTTCTTCCACTGTTTCGCTGGGCTTGTGCCATGTGGGATAGTTGTCCCAGCTGGCCACGTCGATCTCCTTGGACATTTTGAAATAGTCGATGCCATCAAACCGGTACATCATGTTTACCGTGAACTTTGCATCCGGCGCAAATTCTTTCACGGTATCACGCTCATATTTCAAAAAATCAATATGCCGGTCACTGACAAAGCGCTTCCAGTCCAGCGCAAGGCCCTGCACGGCATTTTCCCCCTGCGGGGCAGGGCTTTCGATTTGTTCCCAAGCGGTGTAGTCGTGGCTCCAGAACCGGGCGTTCCATGCCTTGTTCAAGGCATCCAAAGAGCCATACCGTTCCTTGAGCCAGCAGCGGAACGCGGCCTGACACAGCTCGCAATGGCAGTCACCGCTCATCTCGTTGGAGATATGCCAGAGCAGGACAGCCGGGTCATTGCCGAACCGCTGTGCCAGCTTCTGGTCGATGATGCGGACTTTTTCCCGGTAGACCGGCGATGTATAGCAGTAATTCTGCCGCCGGTTGTACAGCTCCCGGACCCGGTCTGCCCGGACTCGGCGCACCTCGGGGTATTTGTGTGCCATCCAAGCAGGGCGGGCCGCACTGGGCGTTGCAAGGATCGTATAGATTCCATTGGCATACAGGTTATGGATGATGTCAGCCAGCCAATCCAGCTCAAATACCCCCTCCTGCGGTTCCAACGTGGACCATGAGAACACACCCAGCGTCACAGTATTAACGTGTGCCTTTTTCATCAGTTCGATGTCCTGCGCCAGAATATCGGGCCGGTCCAGCCACTGTTCCGGGTTGTAGTCTCCGCCATGAAGTAATCTGAGCTGCTGCATGATAGCGGCCTCCTTTGGTTGCGCAAGTTGCGCAACATTTTTATCGGATAAAGGCGTTCGATACAAAGTATAGCAAGAACCTCCGCAAGATGCAATGCAGCTATATGGAATTTCGTTGTAATAAGCTGAACGTTTGATGCGGTACAAGAAACCATCCATGGATGCTTTGGAAGATTCCACAACGTTCATGTGGGATTTATAGGCAGGTTGTCAAAATGCAGAAATACATTGATTGAACGGGAAAGCACTTGAACGCCATGCTATAAGTCCTACGATCACCGCTTTATCACAATAAAATTTGCAAAACCATCTTGACGCACCTTGTAAACCTTGACACTCTCTGTCACAAATTCCACTGAGCTTGTCGGGGCGAGGCCCCTCCATCTTGCTGCGCAAGACTGCTCTGCCGCTTAAAAGCCCCACTGGGGCTTTCATTGCTACGCAAACGCAGTCTCGTCGAAAAGTACAGAGCGGCGAGGATTTATTCCCCATGAAGATTTTTACCGCCCCGCAACACACCCGATCAATTTTGCCGCCGATTCACCCGACAAAATTTTTCGCTTGTCTTGCAGGGCGGTATTTTTCTTTTGGGAAGCTGCACCTTGAATCCTTCATAAGCCGTCTGAACGAGATACAATATTGACACCAACCGGGTGGAAACCCGGTTCGAAGATGGCACCACTCTTGCCATCGACTGCATCGCCGTCGAGGATGAGTACGGCAGCACCCCGGCACAGCGGGCAGAGCTGGACTGGCTGCTCTACAATAAGCCCTTGGAGTACGCTCAGCTTGTGCTGGGTGGAAGGATGGAACGTTATCTGTCGCTTGGCTGTGACCACGGCAGGCTGGAAGATTGACATTCCTGCCTACTGGAGCAACAACGCAGGTGTTTCCTGCACAGCAGATGGAATCGTCTCATCTTACCCCCGCAAAGAGAAACAGAGCGTCCCCGATGGGAAACGCCCTATTTCTCTTGTGATATATGGATCTTTCAGGGTGCGTTCGCAGGACACACCCTGTTTTTGTTTTGAGCCTTCACCGGCTTTTTGAGCTTCAGCCCTCTGCTTCCTGAATCAGGATCGTCAGCTGCTTCTGAACGCTGTCATCTGCTGTGACGGTCAGATGAATTTCGCCCGCGGCTTCTCCTGCGCGGATCACCGCCATACAGCAGCCGTCAAAGGTCTCGCTTTCCGGGGTGTCGTAACGCTCCTCGGAGCAGGGGTTTGCGCTGCCTACGGCTTCCAGAATGCCTGCACCCTCCAACTCCACCTTCAGGGTGTGCTTGGTGTGCAGATCTGCGGTGCCATTTGCATCCACGAATTGGATCATCACAAAGGCGGCATCCTCGCCGTTAGCTTGCAGGGTCTTACGATCTGCTGTAAGGGTCATCTGTGCATCCTGTGCGGTGCGCAGCGTGAACTCGCCGTCACACACACCGCCGGTATAGCCCACAACCTTCAGCTCGCCGGGAGTGTAGGGCACACTGTAGGTGGCGGTAAAATCCACCATGGCACGGCGGCCCAGAGAAGCGCCGTTCAGGAACAGCTCCACCTCCTCCGAGGCGGAGTATACATCCACCGAAGCCGTCTGTCCCTCAAAACCGGGCCATGTCCAACTGGAAAGGTTATCCTTGAACATCCAAGGGGTCTTGCTGGAGGTCTGACCGTTGTGTTCCATTCGCAGCACTGCCAGATAGGGCGCCTTCCGCAGACCGTAAACGATCTCCCGCAGATAACTGATGGGGCGGCGGTTACCCAGCAGATCCAGATCTCCAATGTAGGCGGTGCGTTCCGGGTAAATGCTGCTGAAGTTGGTGCCGCCATCGTAATGGAAGATGCCGCAGCCTGCCTCCCCCAGATAATCGTAGCCAGCCCATGTGAAGTCGCCAATCATGTGAGGATTCTCCTCCACGATGCGCCACAGCCGCACGATGTCTGCTGGGTAAGTCTCGGTGCCTAGCACTGCCTTGTGGGGGTGCAGTTCATGCTCCAGCACATGGCGTCCGGTAAGGTAGTTCAAACCGATCACATCGCAGGAATCCTCGCAGCCGGACAGTGCCTCAGTCAGCAGCGGATGGGTGGCAAAGTAATCACCCTTTTCCCCGGACATCAGGCTCATAAAACTGTTCAGCGCATTGCTGCCGCCGCCATCGCCGCCGGAAGGACCGGGCTGTGCCGGGAACTTTCGCATCACATCCCCCATGATCTCCCGCAGGCGGTAACCGGCTGCCATAAGGCCGTTGAGGGCGTTGGTTGTGTAGCGGGTGGGATCCAGTTCCCGGAAGGTGTTGCAGAGCCGACGGTTGGTCTCTGCTCCGCTTTCCGAGCCTGCCTCGGAGATCTCGTTGCCCACACAGTACAAAATGACACTGGGATGGTTGTAATCCTTGGCCACCATCTTTTGAATGGTGGGTTTCCAGTCCTGCTCAAAGTACAGAGCATAGTCGTAGGGATTTTTCCGCACGTTCCATACGTCGCTCAGTTCGTCCATTACCAGCACACCGTACCGGTCGCAGGCATCCAGCAGCGCCCGCCCTGCCGGGTGATGGGAGGAGCGGATGGCGTTGAAGCCCGCTTCCTTTAGTTGACGAATGCGGCGCTCCTCGGCATCGGGCAGGGTAGCTGCACCAAGAATGCCGTTGTCGTGGTGGATGCAGGCACCCCGCAGCTTGACGGTCTGCCCGTTGATGCGTACCCCATGCGCTGCATCGATGCTCAGGGTACGGATGCCGAAGCCGGTCTCTTCCCGGTCCAGTTCTTCCTCGCCCTCCAGCACCTGCATGGTGCTGGTGTAGAGGTTGGGGTTCTCCGGGCTCCACAGAGCCGGGCTGTCCACGCAGTACCGGAAGGAGACGGTTCTGCTTTCGCCGGGTTGGAGCAGGAGGTTTTGCCGGTCGGTGAGCACTGCCGTGCCCTCCCGGCAGATGGTCTGCTGCAGGGTCACCCGTTCTGTAACAGTGCTGGCAGACTGCACCTGTGCCGTCACATCCAGCAGGGCAAAGCCCTCGTCCGCCTCCCGGGTGGTGATACGCACGGTATCCTGCGGCAGATAGACCTTGTTGCCCACCAGCAGCCGCACCGGGCGGTAGATGCCGCTGCCGGTATACCAGCGGCTGTTGGGTTCCAGACTGTTATCTGCAATGACCTTCAGCAGGTTGTCGGCACCATATTTCAGGTAGGGACCAGCCTCCACGGTAAACTCCGCATAGCCGTTCACGTTCCGGGTCAGCAGCCAGCCGTTCAGGTAGACCAGCGCCGTCTGGTACACGCCCTCAAATACGAGGAACACCGGCTTGCCTTGCCACGCCTGCGGTGCGGTGAAATGCTTCTGAAAAATGTACTCGCCGCCGGGGTAGAAGCCGGTCTGTGCACCGTTTTTCGTGTCCGGGGTGCGGGCTTCATGGATCATGGCATCGTAGGGCAGATGCACGGTTTTGGTCTGGGTATTTCCCAGAAAGGAATTCATCCGGGAATTGCCATCTCCCTTTTCTACCGTCCAATCTACGTTGAAATTCTGTCGAATCATGCCTGTGCCTCTTTCTGGTGTTCAGCATCCCACTTCTTATTGGCCTTTTCCACATCCAGGAAAGCCAGCAGCACTGTAATAATGATGCCGATCACAAAGGGGAAAGTGATGTACAGGTTGAAGATCATCCGAATGGCGCTTTCGCTCTGGACCGTTGCGGTGCCCACAAAGCCGCCCAGCTTCAACAGCCAACCCACAGCCGCAGTACCGATGCCGCCGCCGACCTTCACGCCCAGAGAGGAGCAGCTGTACATCATACCGTCCATGTGGACGCCGGTGGTGCGCGTGGTGTAGCCGCTGGCCTCAGCAATAAGAGCGTTCAAAGAGCCGCTGAGGGTACCTGCAAAGACGCCCTTGATGAACATGAACAGCAGGAACATGGAGAGATTCTTCTGCATGGCAAAGTAGATCATGGGAATGCCCAGCACGCTGCTGATGGCGTAGCCCCAGAAGTTGACCTTCTGCATACTGCCGGTCTTTTTGATGAGGACAGGCGCAAAGGCCAGTGCGATGATAACAGGGAACATCTTCATCATGGAGAACTGACCCAGCAGGCTGCCATCGCCCCAGTAATAGGTGGCGCAGAACACACCGGCACCGGTGGTCAGGTTGCTCATGATATAGTACACGATGTAGATGGCAAGAATCATCAGGTAATACTTGTTGTGGACGAGGATCTTAGCGGTCTCGGCAAAGCCATGCTTTTTCTCCTCGGCAACTGCTTTGCCTTCCTCTGCGGCTTCGCTGGTGTTGCCGCTCAGTTCTTCCTCCGGCAGCTCTTTAACTGCAAGGCAGCTGATGGTGTTGACCACCAAACCAACGATCGCGAAGATCAAAGCCGTGGTACGCCAGCCTGCGGCACCGCTGCCGAACTTCTCCACCATGCCGGTAACGGCAAAGCCCATAAAGATGTTGGTGACGACCGCAAACATAAAACGGAAGGAGCCCAGCTGCACACGCTCATTGTTGTTCTTGGTGATCAGTGCCACCAGAGAGGAATATGCAATGCCGTTGGCAGTATAGAACACTGCGTTCAGTGCCGTGTACACGATGAAGAAGTAGATATACTGCATGGTGGTGCTGCCAGCCGGGATGGCAAACAGCAAAAACAGGCAGAGGGAAACACCTACCTGACCAAACAGCATCCACGGACGCGCCTTGCCCAGCTTGGAGTGGGTGCGGTCGATCAGGGTGCCAAAGATCACATCGCTGATGCCGTCCAGAACCTTGGAAGCCAGCATCAAAGAGCCAATGATGGCACTGTCCAGACCCAGTGTTCCGGTCAGATAAAGCCGTACAAAGCTGGAAACCAGACCATAGGAGCAGTTAGAGGCCAGATCGCCGGAACCGTAGGCCAGCTTCTGATACCATTTCAGATATTTTTTCTCTGTCGTTGCAGTAGCAGACATGGGGATTCTCCTTTCAAGATGTGCTGTATCATTCACGGCGACGGAATGCGTCTGTCGCTTTACATTTTTCAAAAGCACTCTATAATAAAGCCATCGGCCGCACAGCTTTTACAGAATGTTTTTGTATTGTGCCTATATTTTAGCAATTCCGTTCACATTCCACAATGACAGCATCGTGTGCCGCATCCATCAGATTGTATCATATTCGCACATTGCGGAAAAGGAGACTCTTTCATGAAACCGGATTCCACCAGCTATGAGAATATTTTGGAGGTTGAAAACTGGGGCAGTCAGCTCTCTACCTTCTACAAGATCATGTCCCCGGTGCAGATCACGCTGGAGTCCTGTACCGGTCTGGGAGAAACCGACCAATACAGCATTCAGATGTTCTCACCGAATGGCTGCTGGCTGCATGAAAACTCTATGGATGCTTTATTCCGTGCCCTCAGCTCCCGTCCGCTGCACCGCCACGATTATTTTGAACTGATGCTGGTGTTGGAAGGGGAGGTCATCCAACAGATCGAGGAAAAAGAATACCCCTACCGTGCCGGAACCTGTTGTCTGGTAAACCGCAGCATCCTCCATAACGAACGCTTCATTGGCCCCGCCAAGCTCTGTTTTCTTGGTCTGTCTGTGGATTTTGTCCGTAGCCTGACTGAATCTGCATCCCTGCAATTATTTGAAGCCGAGCGCCATCTGCCGGAAAATCCCGTTTTGCAGTTCATGCTGGCAAATCTGGGACAAGACCTCCGAAAGGAATATCAGGACCTTTTCCCCACACCGGAAAACACCGATAGTGTTCAAACCCTGGCAACGCTCATCGCCCGCATGACCCACATCCTGCACGAACCCAGTGCCGCCGCCACCTATTATTTGAAGGGCGCACTTTGCGAACTGTTCGATTTTCTGTCGTCCGGGTTCTATGTCACCCCGGTGCACCTGAGCAGCAGCCCCGAAAGCCTGCTCTTTCTGCGTATCAGCCGTTTGCTGGAAGATACAGATGGTCGGTTGCCTCGCAGCGAACTGGCACGGCTTTTGAATTACAATGGCAGTTACCTCAATTCCATCGTCCAGCGCCGCACCGGTCTGTGTCTTTTCGATTACGGCATGACCTTCTGTTTCCAGAAGGCTGAACGGCTGCTGCGGGAAACAACACTTTCCGTCAGTGAGATCGCCCTACAACTCAAATTTACCAACCGCACCCACTTCTACGAACTGTTCCGGCAAAAGTACGGCATGACCCCGCAACAATGGCGCAAGATGCAGAAAAGCGCAGAGCACTCTGAATAAGGTGCTCTGCGCTTTTTGTTTTATCTCAATTTTTCAAATCAGTGCCTGTCAAAATAGCATATCCCATGCATAAGTCCTACTATCACTGCTTTACTGCAATAAAATTTGCAAAACCATCTTGACGCGCTCCGCAATTCATGATACCCTTTATCGCAAATCCCACCAATTTTGTAGAAAAGTACAGAGCGGCGAGGATTTATTCCCCATGAAGATTTTTACCGTCCCGCAACACACCCGATTTATTTTGCCGCCGATTCACCCGACAAAATCATCGCTGCGCTGTGTGGGCGGTATTTTTCTTTTTCACAAATAAAATCTTATGTAGTTGTTCAATCTTCCAAAATTTGTTTTTGGTTGTTGACTGCACAACCGCAAAGTGTTATTCTTGTGCTTGAAAGAAGCAGGTTGTAGTGTCCGCACTGCGTCCGGCTTTCTTCATACTGTACCTTGAATCTTACATAAGCCGTCTGAACGAGATACTGCGCCATGACCTCACACTTTCTGTGGGCGAGCCGGACAACGCCGCTGCAAAACAGGGGCAGGAACTGCGTTCGGTGTGAACGGTGACCATGAGCAGGGGCTTTGCCTTTTCAAACGTTTTGCTCTGCAAAATCTTCAACGTGCATTGCGGTTCGACTTCTGAAATTTTCAGTGTTGCAATGTTCTGTCCACTCAGTCATCCTTGTTGGGGAGTGCCTTCCCCAAACCCTGCTCCAGCGTTGCGCTGGTTTCAGCGCAAAAGCGGCGTGTCGCTTTACATAGCCTTCTCCATCCCGGAGTGGGCATTTATCATTTTCACAGGAGGTCGAATATGGCTGAAATGAAAAGTCCGAACGTACACGCACGAAAGAACCGCAATGACACGCCGCAAAAACGAAAGACACACATCATCAAAGTCCGAGTGACCGCAGAAGAAAAACTGCGGATCGCATACGCCTGCAAAGAACTCCACCTCACCCAGTCCGAACTCGTCCGCCGTGTCCTGTACGGTGTGAACGTCAAGCACACCGTTGTGGTGGCGCAGGGCGGCGAGGATGCACTGGCGGCGCTTGCCGCCTTGTCTGCCCAGTGCAGCAAGGTGGGAAGCAACCTCAACCAGCTTGCACGGCACTTCAACTCCGGCGGCAAAGACACCGAGCAGCTCCGGGCGCAAATTCTGGAGGAACTGTCCGCACTCACGAACTTTCGGCTGAACGCCGAGGAAACGGTTGGTGAACTGTATGGCAACCATCAAGCATTTAAGCTCGAAGAACTCTAACTATGCCGCTGCTGAGAGCTATCTCACGTTCCAGCACAACGAGTACACCGGCCTGCCCATTCTGGACGAGAAGGGCAGACCCAAGCTGCGGGATTCGTACCTGCTCGACACCCTTGAGTGCGGCGAGTCCTCGTTCGCTATGGCCTGCCTGATCGCCAACCGCAAGTACGGCAAGAACGGCGGGCGGGAGGACGTGAAGACACATCACTATATTATAAGTTTTGACCCGAAGGACGCAGTAGAGAACGGCCTGACCATGGAGAAAGCGCAAGCCCTCGGCTTGCAGTTCTGTAAGGACAACTTCCCCGGTCATCCCGCCATCGTCTGCACCCACCCGGACGGTCACAACAGTGCCGGGAACATCCACGTCCACATCGTCATCGGCAGCTTGCGTGTCCGCACCGTGGAACGGCAGCCCTTCATGGACAAGCCGTGCGACTGGGAAGCGGGCAAGAAGCACCGCTGCACCTCTGCCATGCTCCGGCACCTCCGTGTCGCAGTCATGGAAATGTGCGAGCAAGCCGATTTGAACCAGATCAACCTGCTGGAAGCTCAAGGCGACCATGTTTCGGAGCGCGAGTATTGGGCGCAGCGGCGCGGACAACGCCGCCTCGACCATGCCAACGCCAAACTTGCCGCCGAAGGGCAGCAGCCCACCCAGACCGTCTACCAGACCGAGCTGGACAAGCTGCGAAAGCAGATCTACGCTGTGCTGAACAAGACTACCACCTTCGAGGAATTTTCTGCATTGCTCATGCAGGAACACGGCATCGCCGTGAAGGAGAGCCGAGGCCGGTTAAGCTACTGCCCGCCCGGCCGGACAAAGTTCATCACCGCCAAGAAACTGAGCAAGAAGTTTTAAAAATCATTACCGCTGACCAGATTTTGATTTTATGCAAAATATACAGCTGATTTGGCTGTACCCTTGACACTGGAATTTGTAGTTGCTATAATGTTACTTATAGTCGTCATTCAAGGAGTTTTGTTCATGAATCGAAACGCAATTAGTCTTTTTTCATCATCTGGAATAGGTGATTTGGGGTTAAAAGCAAATAACATCAACACTGTTATTGCTTGCGAGTTACTGAAAGGACGAATGGATTTATTCCATTGCAACTACCCTACCACAAAATGTTTTCAAGGCGATATATGGAAACTAAAAAATAGTATCATAGACTATTATCGCACAACCTATAATGAGCCCCCATTTTTGATACTTGCAACCCCTCCTTGCCAAGGTATGTCCTCTAACGGAATGGGAAAAATGCTTAGTGATTATCGAAAAGGTCTTCGACCTAAAATGGACGAGAGAAATAGGTTAATTATTCCTGCGATAGATATCATACAAGCATTACAACCAGAATGGGTTATTCTTGAAAATGTTTCCAACATGGTGAACACTTTAATATACGATGAAAATAATATTCTAACTAACATTATTGACTATATCAAGACCTCATTGGGAGATAACTATTTTGGAAACCCTGTAGTCGTTGATGCAGTTGATTATGGCGTTCCCCAGCATCGAAAAAGATTAATCACAGTTTTGACAAGAAATCAAATGGCAAAAAATGAATTTTTGAGAAAAGGAAACTTATTGCCAGATTTCACCCACTCAGAAAGCGATTCGTTCAGCACCCATCATTGGGTCACTCTAAGAGAAGCTATCGGCGATTTGCCACCGCTTAGAGCTGAGAAGCACAAAAACATCTCTCCTGGTTTTTCTGGGCTTCATAAAGTTCCAATACTTGATGAAAAGAAGCTGTTTTGGATAGATAACACACCAGAAGGTGATACTGCTTTTAATAATCAATGCATAAATCCGCAATGTGGTTACAAGGGAAATAAAACACATGGCACAACACATAACAAGGGCGGCATCAACCAATCAAATATTGACACGCCTTTGTATTGCTGCCGTTGTGGTTCATTGTTACCTCGACCATGGGTGGAAGATAAGATAACCAAAGAAAAAAGATTAATGAAAGGCTTTGTCAGTGCTTATAAACGAATGCGATGGGATGAACCCGCAAGCACTCTTACACAAAACTTCCAATATGCTTGTTCTGACAACAAATTACACCCCAGTCAAAGCCGCGTTCTCTCTCTTTATGAAGGCTTGATTTTGCAGTCGATTACTAACTATAGTTTTTCTTTTTGTATTAATGGAAAAAAATGTACCGATGGTCTAATTCGAGATACGATTGGAGAAAGTGTTCCTCCGCATATCATAGACTTGATTTGTGCACATATACTTGAATTTCCAGATTAAAAAATACGGCAAAGTATCTTGAAAAGATGCTTTGCCGTATTTTTTCTGTCTTCAATCTTTATTTTACGCAGTATCCTATCCACTTTTTCTTTGAAAGTGCACTTATGTAAGGTTCAGAATCTATGACCGCAATCCATCCTTGGCACATTTTCTTAACACCAGCTGATGTCATAATAGAAACACTCGTCGTTCTTCCACCACCTTGTTTGGGTTGCACGATTCGTCCCCAATCATCTACGGTCAAGTCATTACGGTAAAAACATGCTACAACCGTAGGAATTTCTTCTATAAAATCCCAGAATATTGAAAGTAAATTATTGGTCTCGCGATGATGCGCTTTCCAATCAAATGAAGTCAACTTCTCTATACGCTGTTCACCTATAAGTAGTTTTGGTGTAACTGATGCCGACGGTGTGCTTCCACAAGTTGCTTTAACCTCAACACCGCCATATTTAAAGGGACTAAATAACGCTTTATCTTTAGGGTACTTCTTTCCTAATTCTTCTGTATAAAGAGACTGATAATATGCCAATCTCTGTTCCGTATTCGTTCTCAGCAAATCAGGGTATCCATCCTGATGCAGGTTTGAATGTAAGTTCCCACACGAAAATCTTTCTACGCTTTTTGCAAAATATTCTCCTACCATCCCGCTCATGTTTCGCATGCCAAGAACTTCAAAAATGTTGATGTCAAATTGTTTTGTCTGTTCATCTAATGTACGAATCGCATCATTGCAGAAATTGATTGCCCGGAGTAAATTTTCATTACTTATTATAAGTTCTCCGTCAATTCGAACATCATTATGTTCATTTAGAATATAATTCATATTTACTCTCCTACATGTTTTCAAAAAACATTGAAAATGTACTATTCAATGCAACTATTATCTTTTCGAGATTTACGATTGAAATATTTCTTTTTCCGTTTTCTACGCTAGCGATATACGTTCTGTCTAGCCCTGCCGCCAATGCTAACTTTTCTTGGCTTAATCCTCTATCATTTCTAAGTTCTCGGATACGAGCTCCAACCTTTTGTTTTATCATAGCCAGCATTCCCCATTTGCTTATTACAACGTTATATTTATGGTACAGCCCCGATGACTATAAATCAACGGACTATACATCACGCCCCCGAAGGTGTCAACAATTTTCTGAAAGGATAATCTGGAATCGCCTGTTCCGCAAAAGAAGTTCAGCCAGTTCCTGCTGAAAAATGCCGGGAAGTATGGCCTGACCTTCTCCAAGCACATCGAGGGAAAGTATCGCGGCTTCCGGGGCGTATGCGTCCACCCCGCCTTTGCTGCGGCATAAAACACACGAAAAGTGAAAATCTCCCGCCCCACGCGCCCTAAATCGACGGTTTTTACCTGTTATCGCTATTTTCTCCGGGTTTGTATCCGCCCTTTCCGGGCGGATGCGGGGCGGCAACACGCCCTTCGGGACGGGAGAGAAACCCGGACGCGCCCCAAGAGGGCGCGTGCATCCCAGCCATGCGCCCCCATAAAATCAACACAGAAAGGTACTTTACAGCAAGGCTCAGTGGCTCTAAAATTTTCAACGGCATCTTTGCTGCACGCGCTCCAACGCTGTTGCCAGCCTTTTGAAATGTTGGAGCGCAGTGTGTGGTTTGGGGCGCGTGGGGCGCGTAAATTCAAGTTCTCGCACTTTTTTGGGCTGCTGCTTCGGGTCAGGAGCGGCAGCCCCTTACATATTTACCGGCCCACAGGGTGCAGCTCAACCGGAGCTGCACCGGGTCTGGAGAAGTGCAAAGGAGACATGCCTATGACGAATGTCCGCAAAAATTCCGCCAAACTGACCCGTGAGGACTTGAAAATCGCGCCCGAATCTCCTACAATGGAATTGTCCGAAACCCCTGCCGTAGAACCTTCTGACCAGACCAGCAAAACCGTCCGACACGCCCCGCTTGTCTACCGGGTGGAGGAGATTGCCCAGCTTTTGGCGATCTCCAATCGTGCTGCGTATAACCTGTGCAACACCACGAAGGACTTCAAGGTGATCCGCCTCGGTACCAGCATCCGGGTAAGCAAGCAGAGCTTTGACGATTGGTTCGATGCGGTCTGAGGGAGGGAACATCTATGGCATCTATTCTCAGGCGCGGAGATTCCTACTCCGTTCGTTTCAAATACAAAGACCATACTGGCCGGATCTGTGAAGGCTGGGAGAGCTTCAAAACCAAGAAGGAAGCGCAAGACCGCAAGATCTCGGTAGAGAAAGAACTCTTGGACGGTACGTTTCTCATACCCGATGCAATGACGGTAGCGGAAATGCTGTACAAGTGGCTTCCCATCCAGTCCAGCAAGCACAAGTGGGCACCCAAAACCTACACCCACACGGTAGCCATGATCCAGAATCTTGTCGTGCCCTATCTTGGCAAGAAACAGATTCAGAAGGTTCAAACGTATGACCTCGAACAGTTCTACGCCACGCTGAGCCGGACACCGCGCGGACTGTATAAGCAGGGTGTCAAGCAAACGCTCACCGACAAACAGAAGCGGCAGTTTCTGACGGGTGCTTCCATCCGGGAAGTCCACGCCATGCTCAAGACTGCTTTTTCCTATGCCGTTGAGTGGGGTCTGCTCCTCAAGTCACCGATTCCGAGAGAAGCCCCGAAATCGACCTCGGAAGAACGTGCCATCTGGGACGAAAAGACCATGCTTGCTGCGTTGCAGACCATGACCGACCCTACGCTCCACCTTGCTGTTCATCTGAGCATGATTCTCTCGCTGCGTGTCGGAGAGATTCTTGGCTTGCAGCCGGGAGACATCGACTTCGATGCAGCGGATGGACGTGGGACCATCACGGTCGGCAGGAGCTTACAGCGCACCGAAAAGCTCGCGCTGGAAAAGACCGACCCGAACCAGATCTACCACATCTTCCCTGACCAGCGTGAGGGCAGCAGCTCCGCACTGGTGCTGAAGAAGCCGAAAACCAAGAAATCCAGCCGTACCCTTTATCTGACGAAACCCTTGAAGGAAGAGTTGCTGGCATGGCTGGAAAAGATGAAGCAGGACGAGCAGAGCGCCCCGGAAAAGTACAGCAACTGCGGTCAGCTCTTCCGCTTGCCCAACGGTATGCCTGTTGCCCCGGAAGCCCTTTCTAAATGGTACCGCACTTGGCGTGCGGAGCACCCGGAGTTTGAGAAGATCGTGTTCCACGGTCTGCGCCACTCCAGTGCTACTTACCAACTGATTGAATCTGGCGGCAACATCAAGGCCGTGCAGGGCAACACCGGTCACGCCACCACCGGCATCCTGATGGACACCTACGCCCACACACAGGACAAGCCCCGGTTGGAGCTGGCTGAGAAGCTGGAAGCAGACTTCTATTCACAGGACATCGGTTCTCCCAAAATCCGGCTCTGTGCCGGTAAAAGAAAATCTGCCGGACAGCACCCAGATCACCCCGGAAGGGATGCTGAAAGTTGTCCGACAGATGAACCCCGACCAGCGGCGTGAGTTCACCCGCCTGCTGTTCGCCTGAAAAAAGTATGGAAAAAACGCTCACGATGCACAGAATGCAGACAATGCAAGGAAAAACACAGCTTTCCCGCCGGTGTGCAAAAAGTGTGCAAAAGTGTGCAGAGCCCCAGAAAAAGGAAAATCCCACGAGGAATCTTACGATTCTTCGTGGGATTTTGGTGCGCTCGAGGGAACTCGAATCCCTGGCCCTCTGATTAAAAGTCAGATGCTCTACCGGCTGAGCTACGAGCGCATATTTTCAGATTTACAGATACTGCCGAATTATATTACCACACCCGCGCCAAAAAAGCAAGAGGAAAGCGCAAAAAAGTGCCTTTCCGCAGCACACAGACCCCCGCCGGGAGAGCACCCGTTCCTTTTATAAAAGCCAGTTTTACTGTCACCTCTCTGGGATGCGGATATTCTGGCGGCAACTTCCTCTTTACAAATGGGGTGCGAAACAGTACAATCAAAGCAGAACGAACTGTCCCGGCCCGTATGCGGCGGGGCTTTTTGATAGGAGGCTGTTTTATCATGAAAATCTCTCGTCGGTCTGTCCTTCATATTTCCGGGCTGGCAGCGGCAGCGCTGGCCCTGACCGGCTGCTCTGCGGCCGGAAGCGCCGCGCTGGGCGGCAAGCTGCCCGACCTGCTCAAGGGCCTGACCAAAAAAGGGGAGACCGCTGCTTCGTCGGAAGCTGCCAGCGACATGGCCGTCACCCCGCCGCCCGAGGGCGAACAGCTTGACCCGGCCTTCGGCGTCATGCCCGAGTACGACGCCGACATCCTCACCGGCGCCGCGCGCAGCACCAACAGCCGCCCGGTGGCTGTGATGGTCAACAACATCGCCAACTCCCAGCGCCAGAATGCCCGCCCCCAGCGGGGCATCGGCAGCGCCGACCTGCTCATCGAGGCCAAAGTCGAGGGCGGCATCACCCGCCTGTGCGCCGTGTTCAGCGACGCCGACAGCATCCCCGAGGTCGGCCCCCTCCGCTCGGGCCGCGACCAGTTCCTGCAGCTGCTCGTGCCCTGGAACATCCTCTACTACCACGACGGCGAGAGCATCTTCTGCACCCAGTTCGTCAGCGTGTACGGCTACTCCGGGCTGAACATCGGCGGCAAGAATTATTTCAAGACCCCGATCCACCCCATCGTCTCCCACCGCAATAACCGCGGCCGCGATGTGGCCTACGAGCACACCGAGTTCACCTCCGGCAAGGAGATCTGCAAAGCCGCTTCTGATGCCGGCATCAGCCTCTACGCTCCCAGCGAGGGGACGTTCTTCCACTTTGCCGACTACCGCACCGACGAGGTCAACAAGCTCAAGGGTGAACCCTCGGCCAAAAAAATCACCATCGTACATTCGGAAAGCTACCGCACCTCGTTCAGCTACTCCGCACTCAGCCACACCTACGCGATGCAGATGTACAACCCCTCCAAGAAGGCCACTGAGAACACCGTTGATGAGCTGACCGGTGAGCAGCTCACCTTCGAGAACGTCGTGGTCTGCTTCGCCGACATGGACGCCTACGCAGGTGACTCCCACGACGTGCAGGAGGTGCAGTACATCAAGGGCGGCGACGCCTACCTCTTCACCCGCGGCGGCGTGCAGGTGGGCCGCTGGGAAAAGACCTATCCCACCAACCCCCTCAAGCTTTACACCAAGTCCGGCGAGGAGATGACCCTCAACCGGGGCAAGACCTACTTTGCACTGGTGGACAACGACGAGCTGAGCAATTTCAGTTACCAGTAAGCCCATGAGGAACATGACGATGAAGCGTATTCGAACTGCGCTCTGCCTCATTTTGGCCGCCGCGCTGCTGGCAGGCTGCGCCTTTCTGCCCAGCGACAGCGAGCCGGAAACGCCCGCCCCACCGACCCGCTCACCGGCCTTGCCCTCGAGTGGCAGGGCCAGCGTCCGGTGGCCGTGGCCATTGAGAACAGCACTGCCTCCACCACGCAGTGGGGCCTTTCCTCGGCGTCTGTGGTGCTGGAAGCCCTCACCGAGGTAGGTACGTCCACTGAGCTCTGCCTCGTCTATCCGGCGCTGGCCGCGACCCCGAAGGTCGGGCCGGTGGCCGCCGGTCAGGACATCTACTGGCGGCTGCTGGTGGGCCAGCAGCCCATTCCGGTACAGCGGGGCGGGGGACAGTTCGACCAGAACTTCCTCGATTACTATTCCATCCGGGCCGTGGATGCTCTGGAAGCCGGGCGCACCGCCTTCGACTGCGGCAGTGAGTGGAGCAACGCACCGCTGTGGTACACCAGCGGCGAGGCCATCTCTAATGTCTTGGACGAGCTGAGCATCTCCTCTGTTCTGACGGAATCCCGGGTGACGAGCGCCGCATCCGCCGCGGCGGACAGTGCGTCCTCCGGGGCCGACGCAGTGCTGTCCATCCCTGCACTTCTTCCGCAGGAAGCAGACGGCAAACTGCCGGACGCCACCGCGCCGGACGCGGTGAATGTCCGGGTCTGCTTTGACGACGACAACGCCACCGGCTTTTCCTACGACGCTGACAGCGGGCTTTACCGGATGCTCCACGCCGACGGCACGCCCCAGCTGGACGCCAACAACGGCCAGCAGGCCGGGTTCGATAATCTGCTGGTGCTGTTCAGCGCCTCCGAGCTGCGGGACGACGGCAAGACCTACGACTACGATTTGAGCATGGGCGGCGGCGTCTGGCTCAACGGCGGGCATCTGTGGACCATCACCTGGACGCAGGGCCGGGACAACACGCTGCTGCTCTACGACGCCGATGGCCGCACCATGAACATCGAAGCCGGGACGAGCTATATCGCTCTTGTCACCAGTCTGACCGGACAGGAGCTGACGGTTACCAATTCCAGCGGAGAAGCGATCCTTGGATAACAAAAAGACTTCTGCACGACGAAATGCAGAAGTCTTTTTATTTCCAGGCTGCGGCGCGCGCCTGTGCGCGGGGCAGGTTTTATTCTTTCGGTCAAATGGCTTGCGCTCCGCGCGGGTGCGCCTGCGGCGTGGGCAGGTTTTTCTTTCGGTCAAATGGCTTTGCGCTCCGCGCGGGCCAGAGGCAGGGCTGGTTTTTTCTTTGAGCTGGTTCTCGCGCTGGTGGCGCGGGGGATGTTTTCTTTCGGTCAAATGGCTTGCGCTCCGCGCGGGCCAGAGGTAGGGAGGGGGTGTTTCGATTCCCCCCTC
>ENA-OQOA01000110-OQOA01000110.1-human-gut-metagenome-genome-assembly--contig:-NODE-110-length-47807-cov-5.141758_pt1 | contig 47807 bp, 50 predicted proteins | sample MGYA00242633_ERZ504888 | MGnify/ENA primary metagenome ERZ504888 (study PRJEB26092, sample SAMD00036372) | human gut metagenome | host: Homo sapiens | study: EMG produced TPA metagenomics assembly of...
CGGTTTGTTGCCTCCTCTTTTGTGGGAAAACTCTCCCATTTGTCGCAGCTCTTGCCGTGTTCATCTTCGTAGGTGTAGCGGACGCTGTAAGAGTTGCCGCGCTTCGTAATATATGCCATACGGTTTGCCTCCTTATCAAGCTGCCCGGTTGAACCACGCATCGAAGCTGTCCTTCGGTACACGGATGCTTCCGCCTACCCGCAGGACACGGAACTCGGTGGTGCTGTTGCACAGGTTGTAAGCAGAGCGCAGGCTGATGGCCAGCATTCGTGCGATCTCTTCCACCGTGTACACCAGCTTTGTGGTTGCCGGGCTGTCAGTCGGAGACTTGACGGTATTGGTTTGAGTGACCACTTCCATTGTAGTGGGATTCGAGTCCTTTTGCAAGAAATTATTCGTATAATTTTTGAATTTTACAGTTTCTGTCATGTAGGACCGATTCATATTCATAGGCAGACCTCCAATTCCTTGTAGCCGGGTGTTTTTTCACCCGGCAATTTTTGTTTTCCGACATTTTCGAGTTATCCGATCAAAAGTTTCATGCGTTCCAGCTTTTCCTGTGCGTTCTCCTTCCGGAAGCTGACCCCAATGCAGGAAATCGGGTTTGGGCGAAGCCCAACAAGTGTTTTGAAGCTGGATTTGTAAAATCGGATTCGAAAATTGCAAGTTGGTACCAACTCGCCCTGCTTGCGGCGGTTGCAAACTCGAAAATTTTTGTGCAGAAAAATAACCGTCCGCTTCAAGTTGAACTTGAAAACGGACGGTCCTGATTGCAAAATGATTTTCAAATTTGGAAAGCACGTTGAGAGGTTTCATAGCATCCGCAAGCAATGCAGACGTATATACATCTGCTCGTTTTGCGTTGCAAAACACTTGTTGGAAAATCCCAACCCCTTTCTGATCTGTACCGTGCCGGTGCAGGCTAGGCATCTTTCTACGCAGTGTTTATGGTTTTGATCAATCCAACTCCAGATCCTCAAATCCGGTGACTGTTTCAAACCGGCGGGTGCGCACCTCCATCATCTCGCTGATGAGTTCGGCGGGCAGACAGAGCGCACCGGCCATCCGGAGGATGGCACTGACATCGGCAGCAGTCAGCAATTCACAGCGGCAGAGAAAGCGGAATAACGCGGCATACGCCTGCTCTGCCGGGCAGGGCATGAACTGTGGAGCCCGGTCGAAATACTGCACCAGAACTGCACAATACCACTGGCGGTCGGCGGGGGAAAGCCCTGCAGAGGCTTCCAGCCGAGCCAGCGCCATACGAGCCGAGAAATCCAGCCGGAATGCGTCCCGGGCCAGTTGGTCAAAGTAAGGCATCGGCTGGGTGAAGAACAGCACCGGTACCCGCAGGATGGCTCCGAATTTGGCATCGCCTGCCAGAATTTTATCCCGGGCCACGGGTAGACCCAGCCGCGCCACCACATGGCCGGAAATATCGGCCTTTTCCAGCCAGAGCAGTGCAGCAGTGTGGTCAAATGCAGACACAGCCACAGTGACAGTACGGCTCCAATTTTCACACCCAGCATCCCGGGCGGTCAGGCTCGTCAGACCGGAACTGTTGAAGCTGTGAGCGCCCAGCATTTTAAGCTGTGGAGGCAGCGTCAGCTGTTTCAGGGCATGACACCCGGCAAACGTGCCGACATCTGGCATGATCTGATCCGTGGGGCGGGGCAGATAGCCCAGAGCCTGCAGCTGCTCCGGCAGATGGACGCTGGTAAGGCGGCTGCAGTCGCCGAATACACCGGCAGGCAGGGCGGAAATGGCATCCGGCAGGGTGATGGAAGTCAGATTTGTGCAGTGGTAGAACGCGTAGGGGACCAATGTGAGTGATGCTGTCCGGCAGTGTGACGGAAGTCGGCCCGCCTTCGTCCAGCGTTTCGGTGGTGACTGCGCGGCCCATTCGCATACAAAATATGCTGAAACTGATAGGCGATTGCCCGAACTGCGCAAAGCAGCCCTCATCCAGATGGCTGGCAGCAAAGGCGGTAGCGGCAATGGCGGTGACAGTGCGGCCTTCTACAGTGTCGGGTACCACAGCAGGCCGTGCCAGCCGGGGCCAGCGCACCAGCGCTAGAGAGCCATCCGGCAGAGGGGCAAAGTCTGCTGTCAGGGGCAGGGCATCGGTGTCGTACTCTTCGTTCAGATGGCTGAGCCGTGCAAACTCTGCGCTCATGTCGGGAGCATCGCCGCCCCAATCATCCTCGTCATCCTCCTCCTGCAAGAGAGCTGCCAGTGCGGCTCCGGGCAGGGAGGAGGCCTTTTTTGTTTCCGGGGCGGGGGTGTCCAGCGGCTGCCCAGCGTTCCGGCGTTGGTTACTTCAAATTGCAGCAGTTCCATTTTTACACCAGTCCTGTCAGATCGATCTGGTGCAGCAGCTGCTCCGACTGCCGGTGCAGCAGCAGATCCCGGCTGGCTGCAAAGTAATCGGTGCTGAGAAACTGCCCCAGAAATGCGGTGGCTACGGGGGCTACGGTCAGATCGTTTACCGCCATGCTCAGCTCCGTTCCCTTACCGAAGGCTTCCTGTAAAAAACGGAGCAGATCGTCAAGCTTCTTCTGCGTCTCAGAGACCTCAGCCTGCAGGTCGGCGACCGAGCGCTGATAGCAGGCCTTGAGGGCGGAAAAAGGGGTGGAGCCGGAAAGTTCTCCGTGCCATTGGGCAGTCAGCGACAGCAGATCGAGATAGACCTTCTGCCGGGCAGAGGGGACTTTGTCGGCTTCGGCGCGCCAGTTGTCCTCCAGCCCGGCGAGGGCGGTCAGGGCATCGCCGGGAACATCCAGCGTCCCGCGCTGGGCTTTGAGGGCGGCCACGATAAGGCACAGCGCATCGTGGCGCAGGGTGCAGCGTTCCATCTGCAGGAACACGGCTTCCAGCAGCAGGCTGACAAGGCTCATCCGCTCGTCCATCTTGGCGCTGCGTGCCTGCGTGAGGACATCCTCATCCCACACACCTTGCAGGAGGGCATCAATATTGTAGGCCTGACGATATTTCTGATAAAGTTCGTAGTAGATGGCAAAATCCCGGGCGACCTGCTTGTTTTGCAGATACTGGGTGGTCAGCTCTTCGCTGACTGCAAGGCCCAGCTCCTCGTGATACTGCAGAATCTCGGAAAGGTCCTCCCAGGCACGGGGCGTTACCACGGTCAGACCGTCCACAGTGGTCTCGACCTTGTAAAAATCTTCGGGACGGATATCCAGATAGCTGATGACGCTGCGGCTGACACCGTGTTCCAGCGCATAGGCCTTCCATGCCTCATAGCTTGGCTCAACTTCGATCACCTTCAGGCGGTCACGGGTGGCAGCATCAAACTCCCGGACGCTTTTGTTGAAGCGGGGCGGGTTGCCGGCGGTGACCACCACCCAGCCCTCGGGGATCTGATGCCCACCAAAGACTTTGTATTGCAGAAACAGCAGCATGGCAGGGGAGAGGGTCTCGGAGACGCAGTTGATCTCGTCCAGAAACAGGATGCCCTGCGTTTTGCCGGTGGTGCGCATACAGTCGTAGACGCTGGCGATGATCTCGCTCATGGTGTATTCGCTGACCTGATAGTGCTTGCCGCCGTATTCCTTTTCTACGATCACAGGCAGACCCAGTGCGCTCTGGCGGGTGTGGTGGGTCATGGAATAGCTCACAAGGCCAAGCCCCATCTCATCAGCGACCTGCTGCATAATGGCAGTCTTGCCCAGACCTGGCGCACCCAGCAGGAAGATGGGCCGCTGGTGCACCAGCGGAAGTCGGTAGCGGCCCAGAGCGTCCTTCTGCAGGTAGATCTGCACGGTATTTTGATCTGTTGTTTTGCACTTGCTATATCCATGATTCGGTGTCCTCCTCGGTTCGGGTCTTCTGCGGTTCAAGCAGGCGGATGTTGTCAGTGGTAAGTACAGCCCGGATGGCCCAGCTGGGAACGTGGGGGCTGATGTGGTCGTCACGGTTAAAGATGAAGGCAGTCTTGTAGGCAGGGGATTTTTCCGGGTAGGTGCCCACGCCGTCGGTAAAATAGAGCAGGCCGTTGAGGTTTGTCAGCTTTTTCTCTTCCAGCAGCCTGTCTACGTAGGCGAACACCGGCCGGAAGTCGGTACCGCCGAAGCCCCGGAGCTTCAGCCGGGGAATCAGCTCATGCAGCTGGTCCAGACTGGTCAGCCGCTCCACGCTCTGCACCTCGGCATCGCATTGGATGAGATAGATCTCTACCCGCTCCGTGAAGGAGCCGCTCTGCGGCGGCATCATCCTGAACGGGAAGGTGCTGATGGGCACTCACGCCGCTGCAGGGGAAGTCAGCTGCCTTGTTTCCAATATGGCAACCAAAAAGTTGAATTGCTATAAATCGTTGGGATAGGCTGCCACAAAAATCGAGTGATGTCAACAAAAAGTTTTGAAAACACGCTATTTTCGGCAGGACGCAAGAAAAAGCGAGGGGAACTTTTGCAAAAAGAGAGAGGGCTGGACGGTGCCAGCCCTCTTGACAGAGCTTCATATCAAAGCCCCAGAGATATTTTTGAAAAAATTGAAATTCCGAATCGTTTTTACGGTTCAATGACATTGAAGGTTTTTTCAAACTTGGACGCATATGCCAGCAGGCGTTTCAGGACAGTGGGATCTCCGCTGATCTGTACCTGCCCGGCCTGCTGACCTGTCATCAATGCAAAGAGCTGCAGACGCTTGCAGGTGACGGAAGCCTGCGCATCCGGATGGTTCTCGCCGGGGTAAGACAGCAGGACGCCATTCTTACGGGTCACATAGAACTGTTCATTCTCATCCGTTACGGTCAGATTCAAGGTCAGGTCATCATTCTGTGCAGCGTTGGCATCCGTCAGGATGGCGATATAATCCAACAGCATGGAAACCGTCATGGCTCGCATACTGTTGGTGAGACCATTCGCCGTGCGGGCCCGCCCAGACAGATTGCCGTTCCGCAGTTCTGCCGCACCCATCAGGTAGGCGTTGCGCCACGCACCGGATTCCGCCTGATAACCCAACTGCTCCAGCGCATCGGCACACAGGTTGCGTGCCTTCTGGTTGGACGGGTCTGCAAAGACCAGCTCCTTGGTGATCTGTGCCACCCACTGATATTCGCCCTTTGCATAGTCCTTTTTTGCCTTGCAGAGCACCAGCTCCGTGCTGCCCAGATATTCTACAAGCTTCTTAGCGGCATCGCTGGGCGGGAGCGGGTCCAGGTTGACCGGGTTCGCATCGTACCAGCCCAGATACTTCTGGTAGATGGCTTTGGCGTTATGCGGCAGCGTGCCGTAATACTGGCGGGTATACCAGACTTTTTCGAGGGCATCCGGCAGCGAGATCATGGCGGAGATCTCGTTGGAGGTATAGCCCTGGTTCATGTAATGCAGGGTCTGGTCGTGGATAAACTTATAGATGGCTGCCGTGTTCAGCAGATATTCATGGATCTCCTCGCCCCAGTGCGGCCAGTTGTGGCTCTGGAACACCACGTCGGTCTTGCTGCAGAAGCACTGATCTGCCTCGATGATATACTTTGCCCAATCGTTGGCATCGCGCACCTCTGCGCCGCGCAGGGTGTACAGATTATGCAGCGTACCGGTGCAGTTTTCCGCCATCCAGAGGGCGCGGTATTTCGGGAAATAGGCGTTCATCTCGGCAGGGGCTTCGGTGCCGGGGGTCAGCTGGAATTCGATCTCCAGCCCGTCGATGGTCAGCTTCGGAACATCTTCCCCAATCTCATAGGTCGGCGCAATAAGGCTCACATGACCGGTAGACTGTCCCATGCCGATGCCGATGGAGAGCGCTCCTTTCTCCCCTTTTTCCAGCACCGTACCATACTGATACTGCGCACGCCGGGCCATTGCGATGCCGGCATAGACGTTTTCGCGGATGGCGTGTTTCAAAAATCCTTTCGGTGCAAGGATGACCGTTTTGCCCGAGGCAAGCTGTTTGTCGAAGGAAAGGTTGGGGTCCGCTACATTGTTCCGGTCGATCGCACCCTCTGCGCCGCCAAAGTGATCCACATGGCTATGACTGTACAGCACAGCTTTGACATCCAGCGGTCCGAACCGGTTTTCCATCAGCGCTTTTGCTGCCTGCATATTTCTTTGCACATCAGGACATCAAAAATGATCCAGCCGTTGTTGGTGCGGATGAAGGTCGCATTGGCCATATCAAAGCCGCGCACCTGATAGATGCCATCACATACTTCAAACAGACCGGCTTTGGCGTTGAGTTGGGTATTCCGCCACAGACTGGGGTTTACAGTGTCCGGAGCATCCCGGTTCAAATCGCCGTAGCTCTGCAGATCCCATGCAAATTTGCCATCCTCGGCGTAGATGATCTTACCCTCCGCATTGTCCAGCCAGCCGCGTTCTGCGTTGGCAAACTCCCGCCGGTCTGAAAAATCCAGCTTTTCATACCATTCGGCGTTCTTTTCTGCCGTGATCGCCGTTGCATCTTCGATCTCGCCCGGTTGGGGAGAGTCCTTGAAAATATCTGTGATAAAGTTCAGACTGTTTTCATCGGTACTGCCTGCTGCGTGCGCGGTCAGGGATGCACCGCAGGCGAACGCCGCAGCCGCTGAAGTGGAAAGAAAGTTTCTGCGGGTCATCTTCATGGTGGGTTGCCTCCTTTATATCTGGGTTTATTTTACACAGACCGTGGGCGGCTGCCAGCCGCTCAGGGCATTCCAGTCAGGCTTATAGATACGCAGGAAGAGGATGTGCTTTATGCATCTTGTGAAAAACCATTTGACCTTCTATGTTACAGAATACACAGGAAATGCCCGAAAGTCAACGACTTCTGAACTTTAGGCATTAAAGATGTGGCGTTGAACGGAACAAAGCACATCCTTCACGATTACAGCCCTGAGGTGGACGAATACCTTACGATCCATTGCTACCAGCCGGAACCGGGGTATTGTGCCTGCGTATTGCAGGCAGCAGATCCGTAACCGTTCTTCTTCCGTCTGCGGTTTGTAATCCTTCTTGTGCCGTCTTCGCCGGTCTTTCAGGGCATCTTCGCCGTCTTTGATATGAAAATACCCCTAGAGTATTCAGAGTTTTGTTTTTACTCTGTCTACTCTAGGGGTAGCGTATCACATTCACCAAAGTGGGGCTGTGTTTTTGTATTGGTTCTAGGCGCTCTACTTTGCAGCCGGAGCGTTTTCCTGGGGGATCGCTTGCCTTATTCTCGGCAAGCTGCAGTTTCCATATGGTCCTTCTCGGTTATCCGGCGGATGACCCGGCAGGGATTTCCGGCAGCCAGACTATAGGGTGGGATGTCTTTTGTCACAACACTTCCGGCTCCGATCACACAGCCTTCTCCGATGGTAACGCCGCCACAAACCACTACGTTGGATGCCAACCAGCAATTATCCTTTATGGTGATGGGTTTGGCATATTCCAGATTATAAATGCTTCCATCTTCTCGCTTTTGGATATTCCGTTCTTCCGGCAAAAGCGGATGCATGGGAGTTGCCAATGTGACATTTGGCCCGATCATCACATTGTCCCCGATATGGACTTCACATACATCTAAGCAGGTGAAATTAAAGTTGGCAGAGCTGTACTTTCCAAAGTACATATTGCAGCCGTAATCAAAGTAGACCGGTGCCTGCAAATACGGAAACTGCTTTGTTGCAGGCAATAATTTTCGCAGAATTTCGGCTTGTTCTTCCGGTTGGTCCTCATCCGTCCGGTTGTACTTTCTTGCCAATTTGCGTGCATTCAAGCGTAATTGCTCCAGTTCCGGATCGGATGGATCGTATAGCGCGCCATTTATCATTTTCTCTCGTTCTGTCATTTCTGATGCTGCCTCCAAATTGGGTCTTATTGGTCAAAATAAGTATACCATACTTGCCAGGAAAGGGACACCTCTATTGCAGCAAAAAACGTCCGGGACCTTATCATAAGAAAGCACGGCAGACTTTGATGGCTCCGGCAGACGGTCAGCTTTTTACCCTGCGGGAATATCCCATGGTCTATCCGGGCAGTCTGCTGGCCCGCATCCTGACAGGAGGATTCCAGAAATGAGGGAAGAAACGCTTTATGAATTTGTAAACAAGATCCTGGTATTTCGTAGAGAGCGAGTATAAAAATCAGATACAAGACCCAACTAAGAAAGGTGCAGTCCGTGATGTCGAGCTGTACAGCAATTTCAAAACCATTGCCGAAAGTATTCCCGAAACGCCGGTCTTGTTGTATAATGATTCCGGACGGCCCGGCCAGGCGGGGCTTTGTAAAAAACCATGCCCGAAGCCGGTCTGCTGTAGATCATACCCCACAAGGAGGTCTGTTTCATGAATCTGACTCTGCGAAAGGATGCCGATGCCATCATCGCATCCAGCCTGAACGCCGTCCTGCCGGACGAAGCGGTCCGCCGCGCGCTGAAAGCCTTTGCGCCCAAGGGCGGCAGGGTGGTGCTGGTCGCAGCGGGCAAGGCCGCATGGCAGATGGCACACGCGGCGGTGGAAGCGCTGGGCCGTGTGGACGGCGGCGTGGTCGTGACCAAATACGGGCATGTCAAGGGCGAGATCCTGGGAGTAAATTGTTATGAAGCGGGCCATCCGGTGCCGGACGAGAACAGCTTTGCGGCCACCGAGAAGGCATTGGAGCTGGTGCAGGGGCTGACAGCGGAGGATACCGTGCTGTTTCTGCTCTCCGGCGGAGGAAGTGCATTGTTTGAAAAGCCGCTGCTCCCCGGTGCAGAATTGCAGGACATCACTGGCCAGCTCCTTGCCAGCGGTGCCGACATCGTGGAGATGAACACCATCCGCAAACGGCTTTCGGGCGTCAAGGGCGGGCGGTTCGCGCAGGCATGCGCCCCGGCTCAGGTGTTCAGCATCGTGCTGAGCGATATTCTGGGCGACCCGCTGGATATGATCGCCAGCGGCCCGGCGGTGCCGGACACCTCTACCTGCGCACAGGCGCTTGCCATTGCGGAGAAGTATCACCTGAAGCTCTCGGAACAGGCAAAAGCTTTTCTGGCGCAGGAAACGCCCAAGATGCTGGACAACGTGACGACCCGGATCACCGGCAGTGTGCGGGAGCTTTGCACCGCCGCCGCTGCCGCCTGCCGGGAGCTTGGCTATGAGCCCGTCCTGCTGACCGACCAGCTCTGCGGTGAAGCCCGGGAGGCGGGCAGCTTCCTTGGCTCCATCGTCCGGACCCACGCGGGGCAGGGAAAAAAGCTGGCCTACATCGCAGGCGGCGAGACGGTCGTCCACCTGACGGGCAAGGGCCTCGGCGGACGGAATCAGGAGCTTGCCCTTGCAGCGGCTCCGGCAGTGGCCGGACTGGATGCAGCAGTGTTCTCGGTGGGCAGTGACGGCACCGACGGCCCCACCGATGCTGCCGGCGGCTATGTGGATGGTGACACCCTCTCCGCACTGACCGCCAAGGGCTGGAATGTGTTCGACACCCTGCAGAACAACGACGCCTACCATGCACTGAAAGCTGTGGACGGCCTGATCATCACCGGCGCTACTGGCACGAATGTCAATGATGCTGCCGTGGCGCTGGTGGGGGAGGAGTAAAAAATGTGATTCTGGTATGAAAGAGGGGAGGCTCCCATGTACGTCGATTGGGAATACTACAAAATTTTCTATTATGTGGCAAAGTATCAGAACTTTACGAAAGCGGCGCGGGTGCTGGGCAACAACCAGCCCAACATCACCCACTCGATGAACCGGCTGGAAAGCCAGCTGAACTGTGTGCTCTTTACCCGCTCCAACCGGGGCGTCACCCTGACGCCGGAGGGCGAGATGCTCTACTCCCGCATCGCCTCGGCGGCAGTGCAGATACAGGACGCGGAGGAAGAACTGAGCGCCAGCGCCACCCTCGAGCATGGCTCCATCAGCATCAGCGCGACGGAGACGGCGCTGAACATCTATCTGGCCGAGAAGCTGCGGACGTTCCACACCGAGTATCCCGGCATCCGGCTGCGCATCTCGAACCACTCCACGCCCCAGGCGGTGCAGGCTGTGAAGAACGGAGAAGTGGATTTTGCCGTCATCTCCACCCCGGCGGAAGTGGAACAGGGCCTGAAGATGGTGGAACTGAGACCGTTTTATGAGGTGCTGGTGGGCGGAAAGACCTTCACTGCACTGGCCAGCCGGCGCCTGACGCTGAAGGAACTGAGCGGCTATCCGCTCATCTCTCTCAGCGATGAGAGCATGACCCGGAACTTCTACCGGCAGTTCTTCCTCGACCACGACGCCGTGCTCCGGCCCGACACCGAGGCCGCCACCACCGACCAGATGCTCACGCTGGTGAAAAGTGAGCTGGGCCTCGCCTTCGTGCCGGAACCAATGGCAAAAGAGCTTCTGGCCCGCGGCGAGATTGTCGAGCTGCATCTGCAGGAGATCATTCCCTCCCGCTCTATCTGCCTCATCTACGACCATCACCGTCCGCTGAACACGGCGGCCCGGAAGTTCCAGCAGATGCTGACAAAAGCGGAGCAGGGCCATCCGGCAGCGCCGAAGCAGGCGGAGAACGTCTCTTTCATATCCCAATAAAATGATTTGTCGTTGTCCCATACCGGAAAGCCGCGGCCTACAGAGGCCCGGGCCTCATCGAATCCATCTGGCGCAAAAAGGCCAAAGGGAAGGAAAAACAGAATGATAGACAAAATGCTCGTGCGCGGGGCAAAGGTACACAACCTGAAAAACATCGACGTGGACATCCCGCTGAACAAGATCGTGGGCATTGCGGGCGTGTCGGGGTCGGGTAAATCCTCGCTGGCGCTGGGGGTGCTGTATGCCGAAGGCTCCCGCCGGTATCTGGAGGCGCTGTCCACCTACACCCGCCGCCGGATGACCCAGGCTTCGAAAGCCTCGGTGGAAGAGGTGCTGTATGTCCCGGCGGCGCTGGCGCTGCACCAGAGGCCGGGCGTACCGGGCATCCGCAGCACCTTCGGCACCGGCACGGAGCTTTTGAACAGCCTGCGGCTCATGTACTCCCGCCTCGCAAGCCACCGCTGCCCGAACGGGCATTACATCCCGCCGACGCTGGCTGTCGCGGCGGGCAAGGAGCTGGTCTGCCCGGAGTGCGGTGCGCATTTCTATGCGCCGTCGGCGGAGGAGCTGGCTTTCAACTCTCAAGGTGCCTGCCAGAAGTGCAGCGGCACAGGCAGCGTCCGGACGGTGGACATGGCGTCGCTGGTGCCGGACGACTCACTGACCATCGACGGCGGCGCAGTGGCCCCGTGGAACAGCCTGATGTGGTCGCTGATGACAGACGTCTGCCGGGAGATGGGCGTGAGGACGGATGTGCCGTTCCGCGACCTGACCGAACAGGAAAAGGACATCGTCTACCACGGTCCGGCAGAGAAAAAGCATATCTTCTACCACGCCAGGAACTCGAATCAGGCCGGCGAGCTGGACTTTACCTATTACAACGCCGTCTACACCGTAGAAAATGCTCTTGCAAAGGTCAAGGATGACAAGGGCATGAAGCGGGTGGAAAAGTTCCTGCGGGAAGATGTCTGCCCCGAGTGTCACGGCTCACGGCTCTCAGCGGCGGCGCGTGCGCCGAAGCTGCGGGGCATCTCGCTGGACGAAGCCTGCCAGATGACGCTGGAAGCCCTCGTGGAGTGGGTGAAGGGCGTGCCGGGCAGCCTGCCGGAAGAGATGCGCCCGATGGCGGAGAGCATCTGCGAGGCATTCGAAAGTACCGCCAAGCGGCTGATGGATTTAGGTCTGGGCTATCTGACGCTTGACCGCTCGGCCTCGACCCTTTCCACCGGTGAGCGCCAGCGGATGCAGCTGGCCCGGGCCGTCCGCAACCGCACCACCGGCGTGCTCTATGTGCTGGATGAGCCGTCCATCGGCCTGCATCCGTCGAACATCGTGGGCCTGACCGGCGTGATGCACGACCTCGTGGCCGACGGCAACTCGGTCATTCTGGTGGACCACGACACCCAGATCCTGAAAGAGGCCGACTGGGTGATCGAGATGGGGCCGGAAGCGGGAGCTAAGGGTGGACATGTCATTGCCGAAGGGACGATAGATGATCTGGAGGCAAAGCCGGAGTCCCAGATCGGGCCGTTCCTCTCCGGAAAAGCTGAGACAAAGCTGCGCCGGTGTGCCGGGACAGGGGAGATGTTCGCAGAGGGGGGATCCATCTCTCCACCGGCAGCATCCACACGGTCAAGCCTTTGGAGCTGGACATTCCCAAGGGGCGGCTCACCGTGGTAACGGGCGTGTCCGGTTCCGGCAAAACGACGATGGTGCTGGAAAGCCTCGTACCAGCGCTGGAAGCAAAGATAAACGGCAGCGCCCTCCCGGCACATATCCGGGAGATCCGCGCCGAGGGCATCGCGCACGTCAAGCTTATCGACGCGACGCCCATCGGCATCAATGTGCGCTCTACCGTGGCGACCTACGCGGGCGTCCACGACGAGCTGCGGAAGCTCTATGCCAAATCTCCGGACGCCAGGCAAAAGGGCTTCAAGGCCAGCGATTTTTCCTACAACACGGGCAGTCTGCGCTGCCCCGGCTGCGACGGCACCGGTGAGGTGAGCCTGGACGTACAGTTCCTGCCGGATGTGAACATCGTCTGCCCCGACTGCCGGGGTTCCCGCTACGCGCGGGCGGCTTACGGCGTGAAGCTGATGAACAAGGCGGAGCAGGCCGTCTCCCTGCCGGAACTGATGGATATGGACGTCAACTCCGCCCTTGCGTTCTGCGGCGGGATGAAGACAGTGAGCCAGCGCCTGCAGACATTGCAGCAGCTGGGTCTGGGCTACCTGACACTGGGCGAAGAGACGCCCAGCCTCTCCGGCGGCGAGGCCCAGCGCCTCAAGCTGGCCAGCGAGATCGGCCGCACCCAGACCGACTCGGTGTTCGTTTTCGATGAGCCCAGCATCGGCCTCCACCCGCTGGACGTGCAGGTGTTGCTGCGGGTGTTCCAAGCCCTGCTGGACAACGGCGCAACGGTCGTTGTCATCGAACACGACTTTGATGTCATCCGCAACGCGGACTATGTCATCGACATGGGGCCGGGCGGCGGCGAGAGCGGCGGCCGCGTCGTGGCAACAGGCACGCCGGAGGAGATCCGGGAAAATCCGGAGAGTATTACCGGAAGATATTTATAACAAAAAGGGGGCAGGTGCTGCATGACACCTGCCCCCTTCGTCGATATTCTTATTTGCTTTCCGGGACACCGCGCAGTTCGGCACGGAAGCGCTCGGGGACATCTTCTTCCCGGATATTTTTGACGAGATCCGGAAGCTTTGCAGTTTCGCCTACGGGATAGACCATGATGCACTTCCGATGCTTTGCTGACGATCAAAACAAAAAGTTAATTCTCAGAAGAAATATCCTGACCGAAATATTTCTCGCCCAGCTCCTTGAGGGTGCCGTCAGCGCGCAGCTCGTCGATGGCGCTGTTGAGGGCGTCGAGGAAGGAAGAATCATCGCTCTTGACGATAGGGATCGCAACGTGAGAAGCATCTTCGGTCTGGGCGACCAGCTTGAAGTCGGCGTCCGGATGGACGTTCAGGTAGTCGTAGAAGGAGACGTTGGCGTTCAGGGTGGCGTCGATGCGGCCAGCGGTCAGCAGCTGGATGGTCTCTTCCAGCGTGTCGATGCCCTGCACGGTAGCGCCGTAGCTCTCGGCCAGCTCCATGTAGGTGGAAGCGAGGCTGTTGGCCGTGGTCTTGCCGGCAAGGTCCTCGAAGCTCTTGATGTCCTCGTTATCCTTGCGGACGGCGAGGGCGGTGTGGATGTAGCCGTAGGGAGTGGTGAAGTCGTAGGTCTTGGCGCGCTCTTCGGTGACTTCGACGCCGTTGCAGACGAGGTCGTAGCGGCCAGCGTCCAGACCGGCAAACAGGCTGTCCCAGTCGCTCTCGACGTACTCGGGCTCGACGCCCAGCTTCTCGGCGATGGCGCGGGAGACTTCGACGTCGTAGCCCACGAGGGTATCGCTCTCATCGTGGAAGCTCCAGGGCTGCCATGCGCCTTCCAGCGCGATGACCAGCTTGCCGTTGGACTGGATGGTCTCCAGCTTGTTGGCAGCAGCAGCGGAAGCAGAAGCAGCGGTGCTGGAAGCAGTGGAGGCAGAAGTGTTGGAAGAGCAGCCAGCCAGCGAGAGAACACCGGCAGCGGCCATGACGCTCATGAGAGAAATAAAGGTTCTGCGTTTCATAGGGGATGATCCTTTCTTATTCAGTATGGGAAATTTTCTGGAGGAACTCACGGGTCCTTGCCTCTTTGGGATGGGCGAAGAACTCCTGCGAGGGGGCTTCCTCGACCACGACACCGTTTTCCATAAAGACGGTGCGGGACGAGACGTTGCGGGCAAAGCCCATCTCATGGGTGACGACCAGCATGGTCATGCCCTCCTGTGCCAGCTGCCGCATGACGGCCAGCACCTCGCCGGTCAATTCCGGGTCGAGGGCGCTGGTGGGTTCGTCGAAATAGATGATCTCCGGGCCGGAGGCAAGAGCACGGGCGATGGCCACGCGCTGCTGCTGACCGCCCGACAGCTGACGGGGGTAGTAGTCGGCACGGTCGGCGAGGCCGACTTTTTCCAGCATCTTCATGCCGACGGCATCAGCCTCCGCTTTGGGCATCTTCCGGGCGACGATGAGGCCCTCGGTGACGTTCTGCAGGGCCGTTTTGTTGCGGAAGAGGTTGTAGTTCTGGAAGACGAAAGCCGTCTTGCGGCGCAGCCGCGCGATGCTGGCGCGATCGGCGTGGGCGAGGTCGAAGGTCTCGCCGTCGAAGGTGAGCTTGCCTGCGTCCGCCGTCTCAAGAAAGTTGAGACAACGCAGCAGGGTGGTCTTGCCTGAGCCGGAAGGGCCGAGGATGGCCACGACGTCGCCCTTTTCCACCGTCAAATCGACGCCGCGCAGCACGTCCAGGCTGCTGGTCGGCTTGGGGGCGCGGCCAAAGATGCCGGGATGGACGCCGGGCTTTGCGTAAGTATGGAAGGATTTGTGGACGCCGCGTATCTCTAACATTGCCATAACAGCCACACTCCTTTCTTACTGGAAGCCGTGGGCGTTGAGCTGGCGCTCCAGCAGCCCTTGCAGCTTGGTGATGACGGTACAGAACAGCAGATACACCACAGCCACCTCACAGTAGATGGGCAGGAAGATGTAGGTGCGGGCGGCGACGCGCTGGCCGGCCATGAACAGCTCCGCTACCGTGATGTTGGAGGCCAGAGAGGTGTCCTTGATCATGCCGATGAGGGAGTTGGAGAGGGCAGGCACGGCGGTGCGCAGGGCCTGCGGCAGCACGATGCGGCGCATGATCTGCCACCAGCTCATGCCGACACAGTAGCCGGCTTCCAGCTGGCCCTGCGGCACGCTCTCGAGTGCGCCGCGCATGGTCTCGGCGCAGTATGCGCCCTCGTTGAAGGCGAAGGCGATGACTGCCGCCGGGAAAGCGTCCAGCATGATGCCCGCACTGGGCAGGCCGTAAAAGATGATGAAAAGCTGCACCAGCAGCGGCGTGCCGCGGATGACCCAGATGTAGAACCGGGCCAGCTGGCTCAGCACCGGCACCCGGGCGTACTGCACCAGCGCCACGGCCACCGCCAGCACCATCGCCAGGGTGAACGAGACGAGGGTGAGGGGGATGGTCATGGTGAGGCCCGCCGAGAGGATGCGGGGAAGAGCCTCCCAGAGCACGCTGACGGTGCGGTTGGATAAGAGTGTTTCCAGCATGGATACTCCTTTTTCAAAATTTGAATCAACAGACAGGACAGGTGGGTGGATACATTATATACCTTAAAGCAGGGTCAAAGTCAAGAGGAGAAAATGAAAATCCTACAAAACCTACCAGAATACTATAACATGATTTGGAAATGAACGCAAATGGTTTCGAAAAATTGCATGGTATAGACGAAATGGATGAAAAACAGGCGCTGACTTTGTGCAGAACGGCAGAGTGGTTGACGCGGCAGAAGCTTTCGGGTACAATAGAGCTGTATAGACCTGTAAAGGTACAAACAGGCCGCACGCCCCGCCAGACGGGAGCGCGGCGGATACGGAGGACAAACGTGATGAAACGTATTGGTATTCTGGGCGCTGGCACCTGGGGCATGGCCCTTGCACGGATGCTGACTGTGAGCGGGAATGATGTGCTGGTGTGGTCGGCCATCGAGAAGGAGATCGACAGCCTTTCCACCACCCGCAAGCACCCCAACCTGCCGCAGATGAAGATCCCCGACGAGCTGCGGTTCACCAAGAGCATCGAGGAAGTCTGCAAAGACAAGGACATCCTGCTGTTCGCAGTGCCGTCGGTGTTCGTCCGCTCCACGGCAGCAAAGGCCCGGCCCTATGTGGCCGACGGCCAGATCATCGTGGACGTGGCAAAGGGCATCGAGCCCGACACCCTGTACACCATGACCGAGATCCTGGCCGATGAGCTGGGCAAGGAAGGCGGCCCGAAGGGCGTGCGCCTTGTGGCCCTGTCCGGCCCCACCCACGCCGAGGAAGTGGCCATCGACCTGCCCACCACCATCGTGTCGGCCAGCAAGGATAGGGAGGCCGCTGCCTATGTGCAGGAGGTCTTCACCAACAATGTCATGCGCGTCTACACCAACGAGGACATCAAGGGTGTAGAGCTGAGCGGCGCCATGAAGAACGTCATCGCGCTGGGCGTCGGCATCTCCACCGGCCTCGGCTACGGCGATAACGCCCGCGCTGCCCTCATCACCCGCGGCATCGCCGAGATCGCCCGTCTGGGCGTGGCGATGGGCTGCAATGTCCACACCTTCGCAGGTCTGGCCGGCATCGGCGACCTCATCGTGACCGCCACCAGTATGCACAGCCGCAACAACCGCGCCGGTATCCTCATCGGCAAGGGCGAGACCCCGGAAAATGCTGTCAAGGAAGTCGGCATGGTGGTCGAGGGCATGAACGCCCTGCCCGCTGCGCTGGAACTGGCCGAGCAGTATCAGGTGGAAATGCCCATCGTCCAGACCGTCAACTCCATCGTCAACAAGGGCATGAGTGCGGCAGAGGCTGTCAAGTCCCTGATGGAGCGCGGCCTGAAGAACGAGCTGCCGCAGGGCTACGAAAAATAAACGAAAAGGGGCGGTATCATGCCTTCTACCTACGCACACCGCCGCTTTGGCGCGGATGTTCTGGCCCTGCTGCCGGACGGTCTGCGCGCGACGCTGGAACAGCACCGGGAGCTTTACGACATAGGTCTCCACGGGCCGGACCTGATGTTTTATTACAAGGCCCTGCAGTCGAACCCGGTGAACCGTCTGGGCAACGCCATGCACGAGCAGAAGGGCGAGGTGTTTTTCACCCGTGCCCGCACCGTGGTGGAAAATGCGCCGGACAAAGATGCTGCTCTGGCCTATGCGCTGGGCTTTGTCTGCCACTTCGCACTGGACAGCACCTGCCACCCTTATGTGGAGGCCTATGTCCGGGAGAGCGGTGTGGGCCACTGCGAGATCGAGACGGAGTTTGACAACGCCCTGATGCGGGAAGACGGCCTCGACCCCATAAAGTTCTTCACGGCCAGCCACATCAAACCCAGCCGGGAGCGGGCCGAGGTCATCGCGCCCTTCTACGAAGGCGTCACGGTGGACGAGACGCTGGCGGCGATGAAGGGGATGATAACGGTGCATCATCTTTTGCAGGCGGCGAACCCCGTCAAGCGCTGGGTGGTGCTGACCGGGATGCGCGTCGCGGGCAAGTATGAGTTCATGCACGGCCTTGTGACGAATCCGCAGCCGAACCCCAAATGCGTCCAGAGCAGCCAGAAGCTCGAAGAGCTGTATAAAACGGCTGTGCCGCTGGCGGTAAGGCTCATCGAAGAGTATGCCGAGAACAAGCCGCTGAGGGCGGAGTATCAGCATACGTTTGGGGAGAACTGAGAGGAGCACCGGATGGAAAAGAGCGGTAAATTCCGCCTGACGAGCTTGGAGCGGAACTGGATCCTGTACGACGTGGGCAACTCGGCCTTTGTGCTGATGGTGGCCACCCTTATCCCTATTTTCTTCAATGCGCTGGCAGAGAGCGGCGGCCTGAGTTCGGTGGAGTATCTGGCCTACTGGGGCTATGCCAGCTCGGCTGTTACCATCATTACGGCTGTTTTGAGCCCCATTTTGGGAACAGTGGCCGACACGAAGGGCTTCAAGAAGCCTATCTTCATACTCTGTGTCTTCGTGGGCATCGTGGGCTGCTGCGCCATGGGCGCGGCGTCGGCGTGGCTGCCGTTTCTGGTCATCTTCGTCATCGCGAAGGTGGGCTTTTCGGGCAGCCTGGTGTTCTACGACTCGATGCTCAGCGACGTGACCACCCCCGAGCGGATGGACGAAGTGTCCAGCCGTGGCTACGCGTGGGGATACATCGGCAGCTGCGTGCCCTTCGTGGTCTGTCTCGGCCTTGTGCTGGGGCGGGGAGCATCGGCATCAGCCAGATGACGGCGCTGAACCTGGCACTCCTGCTGACGGCGGCGTGGTGGCTGCTCACGACCCTGCCGCTGCTGAAAAGTTATAAACAGCTCTACTATGTGGAGGTGGAAAAGCACGCTGTCCGGCAGAGTTTTGCCCGCATCGGCCACACCCTGCGGCATCTGCCGGAGGATAAGCAGGTGTTCTGGTTTTTGCTGGCGTTCTTCTGCTATATCGACGGCGTGTACACCATTATCGACATGGCGACGGCCTACGGCACGGCGCTGGGCCTGGACACCACCGGCCTTTTGCTGGCACTTCTTGTGACCCAGATCGTGGCGTTCCCGTCGGCCCTCATCTTTGGGCGGTTGTCGAACAAGTACCCCTCGGCAAAGCTCATCCCGGTGTGCATCGCGGCCTACGCGGGCATCGCGGTGTTTGCGTTTTTCCTGACCCAGCAGTGGCAGTTCTGGGTGCTGGCCGTCATCGTGGGTATGTTCCAGGGCGGCGTGCAGGCGCTCAGCCGCTCCCACTTTGCAAAGATCATCCCGCCGGAAAAGTCGGGCGAATACTTTGGCCTTTTCGACATCTGCGGCAAGGGCGCGTCCTTCCTTGGCACCATGATCGTCAGCGTGGGAAGCCAGCTCACCGGCAGCGCCAATGTGGGTGTCGGCTCCCTCATCGTGCTGTTCATCGTGGGATTCGTGCTGTTCAGGGTGTCGTGCCGTCAGGATGAGACAGTGTAAATCGTTTTGGCCTCTGCTTTGTCTTCGGACAGGGCAGAGTTTTTTTGTTTACCAGCGAGTTATGATTCACAAACCATTCATTGTGTTTTGGCGGGCAGGATGATACAATAGAATCAAAATCCAGAAAATACAAAGGAGCAAGACCATGAAACAATATCCCGGCTACACCCTCGTCAAGCGCGAGGACTGCCCCGAACAGCACGGGACGCTGACTGTGCTGACCCATGACGTCAGCGGGGCAACTGTCCTGCTGGTGGAAAACGACGACGACAACAAGGCCTTTGGCATCGGCTTCGGCACCTTCCCCTCCGACGACACCGGCGTGTTCCACATCCTCGAGCACTCGGTGCTGGCAGGCAGCGAGAAGTACCCGGTGAAGTCGCCGTTTTTGCAGCTGCTCAAGAGCAGCATAGCGTCCTTCCTGAACGCCATGACCTTCCCGGACAAGACGGTGTATCCCTTCGCTACCCCCAACGAGACGGACTTCAAGAACCTGATGGACGTCTATCTCAACGCGGTGTTCTGCCCGCTGGCCATGGTGGACAAGGGCGTGTTCGAGCAGGAGGGCTGGCACCGGGACGATGACGGCACGGTGAGCGGCGTCGTCTACAACGAGATGCAGGGGGCGCTGGCGACGCCGGACGCACAGCTGCAGAACGCTCTGAGCCGGGCAATGTTCCCGGATACGGCTTACGGCTTCGTCTCCGGCGGCGACCCGGCGTCCATTCCGGCGCTGACCTATGAGAAGTATGTGCGGGTCTACCGCCGCCACTACAGCGCCGACAACTGCTGCATCACCCTCTACGGCAAGATGGACATGGCCGAGAAGCTGGCCTTCCTTGACGAGCAGTATCTGAGCCGTATGCCCAAGAGCGCCAGCCGCCCCGCCTGACGGTGCAGGACGAGCAGGTCGGTGCGAAGCGGAATATCCCGTACTATACCGAGAAGCCGGAGCCGGACGAGGCTCAGTGTGCGCTGGCGTGGTACACCGGTGCGTTCAGCGACCGGGAGCGCCAGCTGGGCGTGGAGATCCTGCTGGACGCCCTGCTGGGGACGAACCAGGCGCCTCTGAAAGCCGCCCTGCTGGAAGAAAAACTGGGCGCGGACATCGACGTGGGCTTCGACGACAGCACACTGCAGCCGACCTTGGAGCTTGTGCTCCGGGGCACGACGGAAGAGTCGGCGGGCAAATTTGCCACTGCAGTGCGCAAAGCCGTGGACGGCATCCTCGAGAAGGGCATCCCCGAGGAGCTGCTGATGGCAAGCCTCAACTCCACCGAGTTCGCTTCCCTTGAGCGGCCGGGCAGCATCCCGGACGGTGTGCTGGACGCCATCAATGCATCTACCGGATGGCTCCACACCGGCGACCCGGCCCTGCTGCTCCACACAAACGCTCTGTTCGCTTCCCTGCGGGAGAAGCTGGAACAGGGCTGGTTCAATGAGCTGCTGCGGGAGCTGTTCGCGCCTGCGCCGGTGGAAATCATCCAGGTGCCGACCCTGCCCAGGAAAGAGGAAGAGGGGCGCGCCGCCCGCACCGACGGCAAGCTGGTGCTGGACCATCCGCTGACAGCCGCCGACCTCGGCGAGGGCAAAAAGCAGACACCGGGCAGCAAGGAGCTGCTGGCGGGTGCAGAACTGCTGCACCACCCCTCGGCAGGCAATACCTACCTGTACCTTTACTATGATCTGGGCGGCATGGCACCGGAAGATATGTCCTGCCTGCATCTGCTCACGGATGTCATGGATGAGCTGGACACCGAAAAGCACACGGCCCAGGAACTGAACACTCTGCGGAACACCTGGCTGGGAAGCAGTGGTGCGTGGATGGACTGCTGGACGGGACGGCAGGAAGGCAGGCCCTGCCACGCAAAGCTCATCGTGGGGATGAGTATGCTGGAACGCAGCCTCGAAAAGGCTGTGGAGCTGGGCAGTGAGTGGCTGCATGAGACAAAGTTCAGCGGCCCGCAGGCCGAAGCTGCGATGGAGCGGGTGGCAAGCCAGCAGAAGCTGCTCATGGAGCAGAAGTTCCTGCGGGAGGGCCACGCCTTCGCCGCCATGCGGGCGGCGGCACATTTCTCGGTGGAATCCGCACTGAGTGAGCGCTGCAACGGCGTGAGCTACTACCACTATCTCTGTGAGCTGCTGGAAAAGGCCGACTGGACCGCTCTGGGCAAAAAGATGGAAGAGCTGTGGAAGAGCGTGCTGAAAAAGAACGCCCTGACCGTCAGCCTCCACGGCAGCGACGCGGCGCTGGATACCCTGAAAAAGCTTCTGCCGGGCAGTGCCTTCGCGGCAGAAAAGCGCGGCGAGGCAAAGCCCTACACGGAGGAGCTGACAGCTCCGGTGAACGAGGCCTTCATCATCGACGGCGGCGTGAACTACGATGTGCTGGTCTGGCCCATGGAGCGGCGGTTGGAGCGGAAGGTGCTGGCCCGGGTGATGAGCTACGAATATCTGTGGCACAACATCCGCGAGGTGGGCGGCGCGTATGGCACCGGCATGGTGACCCAGAACGACGGCACCGAATATCTCTACACCTACCGCGACCCGCACCTGAAAGAAAGCTATGAGACTTTCGCAAAGGGGCCGGCAGAACTGGCAGGCCGCGACTACACCGGGAAGGACATGAACGAGTTCATCGTGGGCGCGGCAGCAAAGCTGGACACCCCGCGCAAGCCCCGGGAAGAGGCTGCGTCTACCGACTGCAAATATTTCTGCGGCATCACCGACGAGATGACCGCCGCCGAGCGCAAGAGCCTGTGCAGTGTGGATGCTGCCGCCCTCAAGGCCGAGGCGGCGGACCTGTCGGTCCGGATGGAGAAGGGCGTGAGGGTGGTCTTCGGCAGCAAGGAGGCTGTGGAGGCCGCAAAGGAGCTGTTTGACCGGGTGGAAACCCTGTAAAAATACGCAGAGAGTCTCCCGGAGACTTTGCGCAGAAAATTGAGTGAAGGATCCCCTGTCTGTGGAAAAGAACACAGGCAGGGGATTTTTTCTGCTTTGAAATATTACTTATGGGATAAAATGCACGGTAAAATACAAATATGAGGGCAAAAAGTATGGACTCCTGCGGCGGAGAAAAGCGTGGTATCCTTTTGCCAGCGACAGAACGAAAGGAAGTGAGAACACAGGATGGGGCAGGAAAAGCAGGCTGCGGCCAAGGGGCTGGAAAGTCTCCGGAAAGCCACCGACACCCTGAGCACCATGCTGGCGCAGGAGGTGAAAGATCTGAACGCCCGCCAGCGCGCGGCCCGCAGAGAGAACAGCACCGACCCCGGCATCATGAAGGGACTGAAAGAAGCGACTGCCGTGCTGAAAGATCTGGCGGGCGTGTCGAAGACCCTGAACGATCAGGGCGTGGACGCAGAAGGGCGGGAATGCGGTGTGGTGCTGCTGCCGCCGGTGGAGGATGTATGACGACAGAAAACAAGAATGCGGGCGTCGTGTGGAGGCCTCAGCCGAGGCAGATGGAATTTATGCGGAGGCCGGAGCCGGAAGCACTTTACGGCGGCGCGGCAGGCGGCGGTAAGAGCGACGCCCTCGTCATCGAGGCGCTGCGGCAGGTACACATCCCGCACTACCGGGCGCTCATCCTCCGCAAGACCTATCCGCAGCTTTCCGACCTCGTGGACAAAAGTCAAAGCTATTACCGCCGGGCCTTTCCGGAGGCGCAGTACAACGCCACGAGCCATGTGTGGGTCTTCCCCAGCGGGGCGAAAATTTACTTCGGCTCGATGCAGTACACCAAGGACCGGACGAACTATCAGGGCAAAGCCTTCGATTTCATCGGGTTCGACGAGCTGACCCACTTCGAGTGGGAGGAGTACAGCTACATGATGAGCCGCAACCGCCCCACCGGCCCCGGCACCCGGGTGTATCTGCGGGCCACCACCAACCCCGGCGGGGTGGGCCACGGCTGGGTGAAGGCGCGGTTCATCACGCCCGCCCCGCCCGGCACCCCCATCGTGGAGGAATACCCGGTGCGGATGCCGGACGGCACCGAAAAGGTGCTGCGGCGGGCGCGGGTGTTCATCCCGTCCAGCATCTTCGATAACCCCGCCCTTCTGGAAAATGACCCGGACTATCTGGCCAGCCTCGCGGCCATGCCGGAGGCCGAAAAGCAGGCGCTGCTCTACGGCAGCTGGGACAGCTTTTCGGGGCAGGTGTTCACCGAGTGGCGGAACGACCCGAACCACTACGAAGACCAGCGCTGGACCCACGTCATCGCGCCGTTCACCATCCCGAAGCACTGGAAGATCTACCGGGGCTACGATTTCGGCTTTTCGAAGCCCTTCTCGGTGGGGTGGTACGCGGCGGACGAGGAAGGGCGGCTCTACCGCATCAAGGAGCTGTACGGCTGCACCGGACGCCCCAACGATGGCCTGCGCATCGACCCGGTGGAGCAGGCACGTCGCATCCGGGAGGCCGAGCAGAACGACCCGGTGCTCCGGGGCAGAGTCATTCAGGGCATCGCCGACCCAGCCATCTTCGACGAGAGCCGGGGCGAGAGCATCGCCGCCATGATGGAGCGGGGGCCGAACTTTCTGCACTGGATGCCCGGCGACCACACCCGTCTGGCGGGCAAGATGCAGATGCACTACCGGCTGAATTTTGACGGCGAGGGCAGGCCGATGCTGCAGGTGTTCAATACCTGCAAGCACTTCATCCGCACCATCCCGAACCTCGTGTACGACGAGAGCAATGTGGAGGACATCGACACCCGGCAGGAAGACCACATCTACGATGAGTGCCGCTATGTGCTGATGGAAAATCCCCTCTCGCCGCCCCGGCATACATCGGCCCCGCCGGTGCTGGATGACCCGCTGGAGCTGCATCGGAAGGCGAAGTTCCTGAGGGTGTAAAGGCTCTCCCTTTGGGAGAGCTGGCGAGCGAATGCGAGACTGAGAGGGCGAGGATGCTGACGGCGAAGTACAGACCCGACGATAGTATCACTCTGACAAAGGGGCGGCCTATCACTGTGCGGCGGCTCTCGGGAGACAGGCCTTGCCCCTCTCCGTCACCTGCGGTGACACCTCTCCCAAAGGGGAGAGGCATTGGCAGGCCGGTCAACTTTGTGTGAGACGGAAAAAGCCCGATGGGGCGTGAACGACAAAGCCCTGCAACAGAGGGCAGGAAGGAGAAAAACGAATACTATGGATGAAGCAACAAAACTGCCCATCGGGCCGGAAGAGGTGGCTGAGGCCGCGCAGATCTTGCAGCGGTACAAGGCGGGCAAGGCCGCGCTGGACAAGCGCCTGGTGGACAACGAACTGTGGTTCCGGATGGGACACTGGAAGAACTGCCAGAACCCCATGATGGAGGGCAAACCCCAGCCGTCCAGCGGCTGGCTGTTCAACTCCATCGCCAACAAGCATGCCGACGCGATGGACAACTACCCCAGTCCCAACGTCCTGCCCCGGGCCGAGGACGACGAGGCAGCGGCACAGGCGCTTTCCAGCGTGCTGCCCGTGGTGCTGGAACAGGCGGACTATGAGCAGGTGTACAGCGACACCTGGTGGCGCAAGCTCAAGCAGGGGACCGGAGTCAAAGGCGTGTTCTGGGATCCGGAGCAGCGGGGCGGTGTGGGCGAGATCGCCATCCGGCCCATGAACCTGCTGATGCTCTACTGGGAGCCGGGCGTGGACGATATTCAGGAGTCGCCCCACTTTTTCTCGCTGAGTCTGGCCGACACGGCTCAGCTGGAAAGCCGCTGGCCCCAGCTGGCCGGACACACCGCCAGCGTGCTGGACGTGCCGCATTACATCCACGACGGCGGCCTTGATACCAGCGACAAGAGCGTCGTGGTGGACTGGTACTACAAAAAGCTTTCCCCCGAGGGCAGGAGCGTCCTGCACTACTGTAAGTTCTGCAATGGCGTGGTGCTCTACGCCAGCGAGAATGACCCGGCGCTGGCCGAAAGAGGCTTCTACGACCACGGCAGGTATCCCTTTGTGTTCGATGCGCTGTTCATGGAGGAGGACAGCCCGGCGGGATTCGGGTACATCGACGTGATGAAGGAGTGCCAGACCGCCATCGACAAGATGAACCACGCTATGGACGAGAACGTCCTGCTCTCGTCCCGCCAGCGGTATGTGCTGAGCGACACGGCGGGCGTCAATGAGGAAGAGCTGACCGACCTGTCACGGGACATCATCCATGTGGTGGGGCGGCTGAACGACGACAGCTTCCGGCCGTTGCAGACGGCGGGTCTGCAGGGCAACAGCCTGAGCTACCGCAACAGCCGCATCGAGGAGCTGAAGGAGATCAGCGGAAACCGCGACATGACCCAGGGCGGCACCGCAGGCGGCGTGACGGCAGCTTCGGCCATCGCGGCCTTGCAGGAGGCGGGTTCGAAGCTCAGCCGGGATATGCTCAAGAGCGCTTACAGGGCATTTGCCAAAGAGTGCTGCCTTATCATCGAGCTGATGAGGCAGTTCTACGACGAGGAGCGCATCTTCCGCATCACCGGCAAGAGCGGTGAGAGCGAGTTCGTCCGCTTTTCGGGCCAGGTGCTCCGCGCCCAGCCTGCAAGAGTCGTGGGCGGTGTGGAGCTGGGCAGTCATGAGCCGGTGTTCGACATCGTGGTGAGCGCGGAGAAAAAGTCCACCTTCTCCCGCCTGTCGCAGAACGAGACGGCCAAGGAGTGCTATCAGCTGGGCTTTTTCGCCCCGGCCAACGCCGACGCCGCACTGGCGGCGCTGGAAATGATGGACTTTGAGGGCATCGAAAAGGTTCGCCAGCGGGTGCGTCAGAACGGCACCCTCGCCCAGCAGCTGGCCCGGATGCAGGCCCAGATGACTCAGCTGACGGGTCTGCTGGAAGTGCAGAAAAAGTCCGAAGCCCCCAAGCTCAGCGGCCCGGCACAGGAGCTGAGCACGGCTGCGATGGCGAGGGCGATGAAGACGCAGAAAGGAGAAATGAGATGATAAAAGTAAACTACACCGAGCTGGACGGCCCGGCAGGCCCCACCTGCCGGCTGGAAGCTTCGGGCCACGCGGGCTATGCCCCCGCCGGGCAGGACATCGTGTGTGCGGGGGCCAGCACCCTGATGCAGACCCTCTGCGCCCTGCTGGCGGGCGAGGATGGCACCAGGAGCGGCGTGTGGGACGAGCCGGACGGCCCGCGTCTGGCCGTGACGGCGGCAGCACCCCAGAAGCCGTGGGTGGAGGGGGCGTTCGAATTTGCAAAGGCGGGATTTGCCCTGCTGGCAGAACGCTACCCGGACAATGTCCGCTTCGCCGATTTGAGCGGACGGGGAGAACAGTCGATGGTGGATCTGCAGCTCTTTGCCTCGGAGGGCGGCGATGCCGCCGCCCCCTCCGCTCCTGCCCTCAGCCATGCACAGGCTCAGCAGGCCATCGCCTCCGGGACGATGAAGGCGGATGAGGGCCGGGAAGCTTCGGATGTGCCGACACCGGCAGCGGTGCAGGAGCCGGAAGAGCGTCCGGCACCGCCCGAACGCCCTGCGCCGCTGCCGCTCCCGCCCATTCCGGGCCTGAGAGAGGGCGCGAACACCGTCCGCGCCCTCCACGCCCGCTGGGCGGCGGAAGAGGCGATGCTTCGCCGGGATATGCCGGATTTTTCGCTCAAGCAGGAGCTGGCGAACCCCGAGATGCGCCGCCTGATGGAGCTGCCCGGGATGCGGATGGGTGACGCCTACCGTCTGGCCCACTACAACGACGCTCTGCGTCAGACCGCCCAGACTGTGGAGCAGGGCGTCGTGGAGCGCATCCGCCAGCGTTCGGCCCGCCCGGCGGAAAACGGTACCAGCCCCGGCGGTGCGGCCATCACCCGGGCCGATGTGGCCAGCATGACCCGCGCCCAGCGTGAGGCGCTGGAACGCCGTGCGATGCACGGGGTAAAGATCAGTTTTTGAAAATTTTGATACAGAAAGGACAAATGACATGAAAAGCTACAACCTGAAGATGGACCTCCAGCTCTTTGCCGACCCTTCTGCCAGCCTGCAGAACACCACCGGCACCATGACCAACGAGATGAAGACCTTCTACGAGAAGCGCCTTATCGACCAGGCAGAGCCCCGTCTGGTGCATGACCAGTTCGCGGACTACTATCCCGTACCCCAGAACGGCGGCAAGACCATTGAGTTCCGCAAGTACGACAGCCTGCCCAAGGCCGATACCCCGCTGACCGAGGGCGTGACTCCCAACGGCCAGACCCTGAACGTGACCACCATCACCAGCGACCTGCACCAGTACGGCGGCTGGACTCCGCTCACCGATGTGCTGCAGATGACGGCCATCGACAACAATGTGGTACAGGCCACCCGCGTTCTGGCAAGCCAGGCGGGCCGCACCATGGACAGCATCACCCGCGATGTGCTGGCCGGCGGCACCAACGTCATCTATGCGCCGAAGCTTTCCGCAGACGGCACCGAGACTGCCGTCACCAGCCGCAAGGCGCTGGACAAGAGCTGCACCCTGACCCCGAAGTTGTTCTTCCAGGCCGCGGCACAGCTGGGCGCGATGAACGCTGACCCCATCGGCGACAGCTATATCGCCATCATCCATCCCTACGCCGCCTACGACCTCAAGACCTGCAAGGAGTTCATCGAGGCCCACAAGTACGCCGACCCCGACACCATGTACCGCGGCGAGATCGGCAAGCTGGGCAACATCCGCTTCATCGAGACCAGCGAGGCGAAGATCTGGAAGGACGCTACCTGTCCGGAGGGTCTGGCCGTCTTCGGCACCCTCGTGCTGGGCGCCCACGCCTACGGCGTCACCGAGCTGGAAGGCGGCGGCCTGGAGCACATCGTCAAGCAGCTGGGCTACGGCGACGATCCGCTGAACCAGCGCGCCTCTGTGGGCTGGAAGGGTATGCGCGCCGCCGAGCGTCTGGTGGAGCAGTACATGGTGCGCATCGAGAGCGTGTCCAGCTATTCCACCACTGCGGCGGCAAACTGAGCAGAAAGGAGAAGCTATGGCAGAAAAGAAGAATGTCCGCATCCGGCTGTTCAAGGACAACAGCCGGTACAAGGGCGATCTGTTCGTGAGTGTCAACGGCGTGAACTACAAGATCCGCCGGGGCGTGGAGGTGGAAGTGCCGCCTGAGGTGGCCGAGGTGCTGGAACACAGCCAGCAGCAGGACGAGTACACCGCCGCCCGCATCGCTGCGGCAGAGACTGCGGCCCAGTAAGACAAGACAACGCGGCCCGGCAGAAACGGTGGAGAAGGCCGCTTCTGCCGGGCCTTTTTGGAAAAAGCGAAAGGAGGCTTTTTATGACGGTAGGAGAAGCGATGGAGCGGGCCGAAGAGCTGCGCCCGGGCAGCCGTGTCGCGGCCCGCACCCGGCAGCGCTGGCTGTGCGAGGTGGACGGGATGCTGCGGGAGAAATTTTCCGGCCCAGCAGCGCCGACAGCCGGGAGGGCGTGGGCGCGGACATTGCGTGGGACAACGGTCTGCGGGATGACGACGTGCTGCTGGTGCCGCCGCCCTTCGACAGCCTGTACCCACACTATCTCGTGCGCATGACGGACGCCGCGCTGGGCGAGAATGACCGGTACACCGGTGAGCAGGCTCAGTACAACAGCATCTTAGCCGAACTGGCCGCGTGGCTGCGGCGGAAGAATCTGCCCGCCCGGGGCTGCAGCTGGCGCTGGGTAAAGGAGGGGAGAAAAGATGATACTTTCGAACCGGAACGGCCTGAAAAAACACCCGGAATATGCTGCGGGTGTTCGGCGGGCTGAACGAGACGTACAGCTGCACCGAGGCAGAGTACAGCGCGGGCATCAACTTTTCGGCCCGGAATTTCCCGGCCCTGAGCACCCGTCTGCCCCGGCGGAAGCTGCGGGAGGAAGCAGACCTGAACGGGATGTATCACCTGAACGGCCTGTTGACCGTCTGCGGCAGAGACCTCGTCTACACGCCGGATGACAGGGATGAGATGGAAGTGACCCTGAAAGACGCCGTGGAGAGCGGCAGGAAAACGCTGGTGGGCATCGGAACGAGGATCCTGATCTTTCCGGACAAGCTGGCTTTCGACACAGCCAGCCGGAAGGTGAGCGCTCTGGGCGCGGTGTGGTCGGGCAAAAACACCAGCGTGGAGTTTGCACCCTGCGACGCGGAGGGCAAGGTCTACGAGGTGAGCGGCTGCGGCCCTGCTGAGCCCGACAAGCCGACGGACGGTCAGCTTTTCCTGCGGGTGGAAGACCCGGAAAAGCCATGGAGCAGCGAGAGCACGCTGGAAGTATATAGTGAGGCGTCCGGCAACTGGTCGGCGGTGGTGCTGGACTACTGCCGCATCTCGGCAAAGGGGGTGGGGACAGACTTTGCGGCAGAGGACACCGTGACCCTCACCGGCTCTGCAGCGGAACAGGCCGGGCAGTGGAACGAGCTGGACGGCGACCGCATCGTCTACGACGCCGGCACAGATGCTCTGCGCGTCAAGGCCGACCCGGGCGGCGAGTGGTTCTATGGCCGTCTGACCCGCACCGGCGCAGCGGTAAGGTGGGTGAGTCTGGACGGCAGCGTCAGCCGGGAGTTCGTCTCGGCAGAGGTGGTGGAGCTGGAACGCCGGGTGCCGGACATGGACTACCTGACCGAGTGCGACAACCGGGTGTGGGGATGCTCCAACAAGGAGAACGTCATCTACGCCTGCAAGCTGGGCGACCCCACCAACTGGTTCTCCTACCGGGGCATTGCCGCCGACAGCTATGCCGTGACCGTGGGCAGCGACGGGGCATTTACCGGCGCGGCTACCTGTATGGGATACGCGCTTTTCTTCAAGGAAAACACCCTTCACAAGCTTTACGGCTCCAAGCCCTCGGATTTCCAGCTCAGCAGCCTGCGCTGCCGGGGCGTGGCAAAGGGCGCTGCCCGGAGCCTCTGCGTCATCAACGAGACACTTTATTATCTCTCGCCCGACGGCGTGATGGCCTGGGACGGCAGCATCCCCACCAAAGTCTCGACGGCCCTCGACCCGGCCCGGCTGCGGAACGTGAAGTCGGCGCTGGGCGGCGCGCTGGACGGGCGGTATTATCTGCACCTCGTGCGGGGCAGCGGCGAAGCCCAGGCCGTGCGGCTGCTGGTCTACGACACCGAACGGGGGCTCTGGCAGGAGGAAGATGTCTGCTCCTACGAGATGGCCGGAAGCGGCGGGCAGCTCTATCTCTGGGACGGAAAGGCCATCTGGGCCGCAGATGCAGACCGGGAGGAGAACTGGCAGCAGGCGGGCGGCATCGAGGACGGCGTGAGCTTTGAGCTCGTCAGCGGGAACATCGGGCTGGACAGCCCGGAAGAGCTGTATCTCTCCCGGCTGACGCTCCGGCTCGAGGCCGAGGTGAAGAGCCGCATCGAGGTGGCTGTGAGTTACGACAGCGGAGCGTGGGAGACACTGGCCCAGCTGACCGCCGACGGGCGGCGCTGCTTCGATGTTCCGCTTGTGCCGAGGCGGTGCGGGAGCCTGCGGTTCCGGCTGAAGGGCAGAGGCCAGCTCACCCTGCGCAGCCTGACCCGGACGAGCGCCGCCGCGAAGGGCGGCATTCTGGCACAGGAGGTGAACTGAATATGGCAAGTGTCACGGGACTCTCGAAGATCGGACTGCCCCATCTGAGCGAGAACATGGACGCGGAGGATGCCCGCGCCATCCGCAACTACTTATACCAGATGCAGGAGCAATTACAATATGTGCTCTGCAATCTGGACGTGGAAAACATGTCGGAGCCGCTGCGCGCCCGGCTGAACAGCATCCAGTGAGAAAGGAGAATTTATGAGCACCGAGAAAAAGAAGAACAGCAGCTGCTGGAAGATGTGGCTGCCCAGCCTGCAGTCCAGTCCTCCTACAGAACGGCGGGACTGAACAGCCGCAAAGAGGTGGAGAATGCACTGACAAATGCGGTGTACACCCCCGGCCAGAGCGTCACCGACGCAGCAGCGGACCTGAGAAACTGGCAGCAGAACCGGCCGGGCAAGTATGAGAGCGCCTATCAGGGCCGCATCGAAGACCTCATCGGTCAGCTGCTGGAGCGGAACAGCTTCCAGTACAGCTATGCACAGGACCCGCTCTACCGCCAGTATGCCCAGCAGTACACCCAGAACGCCCGCAACGCCAGCGCGGACGCCGCCGCACAGGCTGCGGCCCTCACCGGCGGCTACGGCTCCAGCTATGCGGCCAGTGTGGCCCAGCAGGCGTACCAGCAGCAGATGGGCGCGCTGAACGACGCCCTGCCGTCCCTCTACCGGCTGGCGTTGGACACCTATAACAGTGAGGGCGACGATGTCGTGACCCGGATCGACCAGCTCAACACGCAGGAGCAGAACGCACAGGCGCAGTATAACGCGGAGCTGTCGGACTATTACAGTCAGCTCGACCGGAAGGGCAGCGCCTATAATGCTGCCTACGAGCAGGACTATGGCCGCTATCAGGACTATCTGGGCCGGCTGGACACCCTGTACGGCTACTATTCCAATCAGGAGCAGCAGGCCATCGCCAAGCGCAAGCAGGCGTTCAATAGTGTGCTGAGCATTCTGGGCGTTATCGGCGACGCGGTGCAGCTGGCCATCACCGGGACCACCGGCATCGGCTCGCTGGTGGGTACGCTGGCCAACACCGGATACAATATGTACGCGAAAGACCGCGCCTACGCGGCCGAGCGTGCTGACGCTGCGTGGGACCAGCAGATGCAGGAGACCCAGCGGCAGGACAGCCTTGCCCAGCAGAAGTACAAGAACGAGCAGGCGGAGCGGCAGTATCAGGACACCCTGCGCCAGCAGGAGTTCAACAACAATGTGACCAGCGAAAAGCTGAATATCGCCAAGGGCGAATGGGCGCTCAAGCAGTCCAAGGCAGCTCAGAGCGCCCAGCAGGCTGCGGCAAACGCCGGGGCAAAGAGTGCGGGCAGTTCGGGAGGCTCGGGCAGCGGGGCGGTGTTGTCGTCCGGCGGCAGCACCATCGTACCTTACAGCGCAGCCCGCCTCTACCGGCAGGGCAGGAGCGATACGGCCATCCGCAGCGAACTGCTGAAGGAGGGCTATTCCAACGATGAGATCGCCAATATCCTGAAGCAGCTGGGAAGCTGAGAAATACGAAAAGGCCGCAGCGTGGAACACAGAAAGGTGTTCTGGGCTGCGGCCTTAATTTATTTATGAGGTAGAAGGTGAGGGGAGCGGCTCACGAGTTGCGCTTGCTGATTTTTCCGCAGCCCCTTGGCGGGGCCTTGAAAAATCAGAGCGCGGCCCCAGCCTCACCTCCCTGTTTCCGCCGCAGGCGGCGGTCGGTTCGGCTGCTGTTCGAGTCCCACTGGACATCCCTACAAAAGAAAAAGTCCGCTGCATTGCAGCGGACTTTTTAGTGGGGTGCCCAGTGGGACTCGAACCCACGGTCTCCAGATCCACAATCTGGCGCGTTAACCGACTACGCTATGGGCACCACATCAATGCGCCCGAAGGGACTCGAACCCCCGGCCCACTGCTTAGAAGGCAGTTGCTCTATCCACCTGAGCTACGGGCGCACGTTGTTATCCCATTGGGTTCTGATATGGTTTGCAGCTGTGAGTCGAAGCACGCTGCGAGAAGTATAATACCATAGCCCCGGGGTTCTGTCAAGAGAAATCTGAAACTTTTTTGCGCTTTTTGCAAAAGGCTTCTCACAGCAGCCACATCCCCACAAAGCCGAACGCAAGCCCGAAGGCTGCGCCTGCCAGCACATCCCGGACGAAGTGCGCCCCAGAAAGCACCCGCAGCAGACAGATGAGGGCGGCGATGGCCAGCATCACGACGCCGACGGCAGGGTAGAAGTAGAGCCACACCACCCCGAGGACGGCGGCACTGAGTGCGTGGCGGGAAGGGCAGGAATTGCCGTGGGTCTCCTTAGATACCAGCGGCACGAAGCCCGGCTGCTCATAAGGGCGGGGAAAGTTGAGCCTCGCCCGCAGGATGGTCCCCAGCCCGAACGCCAGACCCGGAACGAGAATGGCCCGGGCAATGACCTGCATAAAATCAAGAGCGCCGCCGCCCCGTCCGATGGTGAGCATCCTGAACCACCGGAGGTTGAGCAGCACCAGAAGCACCGGATAGCAGACGAAAGGCACGAGGGGGAGCCAGCGGTTGAGCAGAATGATGCCCTCCCGCAGGGCGGGATGTCCCTCGAGCCAGTCTGTCAGTCGTTTATATCGTTCCGGTGTCATGCGGTTCCCTCCCTGAGAGATTCATTCAAAACAGGTGTTGAGGTAGTTTTCTACATCGAAAGGCTCCGGCGTGGAGTCCTTGCGCAGGTAGAGGGGATGGTGGGGGTGGCCCTTTTTGCTGCGGGGGCCGAAGGTCACCCAGAGGATGTTCTTTTCCCGCGTCAGGGCAACCATCTCCCGCATCAGGCCGGGCAGATAGTCCCGCTTTTCAATCAGAGTACCCCATGCGGCCCACATGGTGGGCTCGGTCTGGGCCAGCACGGCCTGCAGCCAGCGGAGGTTTTCGTCGCAGAGGGCGCGGTCGGGCGTTTTGTCCATGTCGTTGGGGTTGGTGGCCCGCTGGGGGTAGACGTTGAACATGATCCAGCTGTCGAAGCCGTTGGCGTTGGCCAGACGCTCGACGCTCTTCAGAGTGGGGTCCAGCGCACCGGGCTGGGCGGTGCTGGGGTTGATGCCGATGCACACCAGCGGGCGGCGGCCCACCCGCCCCAGCACATAGCGGTAGGGCTGGTAGGTGTGGGGCTCGTAGTACCACAGACCGCCGGGATATTCGTCGGCTTCCAGCCGGGGAAGAGTTTCACAAAGCATAGCTTACCTCACAAGAAACGTGTGTTTCTTTTATCGTACCTTAAAATTTGTGCGAAAGCAACACCTTGCGGCGAGAAAGTCTCCCATAATTTCGATTTTCATGCTATACTATCCTGTAGAGGAAAGTATCCCTCTTCGCTTGCTGAAAAAGCAGAAGGAGTTTTGTTTATGATAGAAGATTACCGCAGCGCCCAGCGTGCGGGCCAGCGCGCCTATCGGGCCAATGTGGCCCGGGGGCAGTCGCCCTATCTCGCGGTGCTGGACGACATCCTCACCGATGTGGACATCGTGGCGCAGGAACCTCTGGGTCTGGTGGACATCCCGGCCGAGAGCATCGTGGGTACCAAGACCGCCGGACGCCACACCGCCTTTGCCTCCAATTTCATGCCTCTTCTGGACGACGACACCGAGTTTGCAGTCAAGTGGTCGAACCTCTGTGACGCCCATCTGGAAGAGGGGATCCACACCCCTATTATTGCCTTCGAATACCTGAACAAATTCTATGTGCAGGAGGGCAACAAGCGTGTCTCCGTCCTCAAATACTATGAGGCCGTGAAAATTCCCGGCACCGTCACCCGGCTCATCCCGGCAAAGAACGACACGCTGGAGAATAAGCTCTATTACGAGTTCCTTGATTTTTACAAGTTTTCCCGCATCAACTACGTCAGCTTCTCCCGGCTGGGGGGCTATGCAAAGCTGCAGGCGCTGGCCTGCAAGGCCACGGGCGAGGCGTGGACGGAGGATGACCGGCTGAATTTCTCGTCCCTCTACACCATGTTCAGCCAGCAGTTCTATGCGCTGGGCGGCGGCTCACTGGGCCTGACGCCGGGCGACGCACTTTTGGTGTACCTGTCGGTGTACCGTTATGCCGATGCCTGCGAGTCCACCCCGACCGAGGTGCGGGAGAATCTGGCCCGCCTCTGGGACGAGGTGAAAATTCTGGCAGAGCCCCACGCTGTGGAACTGCTGCTGGAGCCGAAGCGCAGTTCTGAACCGCTGCTGAGCAAACTGAATATTTTCAGCTCCCGCCCCAGCGAGCTGCGGGTGGTGTTCCTCCACGAGCACAACGCCCAGACCAGCGCATGGGTGCGCGGGCAGGACAAGGGCCGTGCCGCGCTGGTGAAAGCTTTCCCGGATAAGCTCTATGTCAGCTGCCGGGAGAATATCAACCCCGAGGTGGACGCAGAGCAGGTGCTGGAAGAGGTAGCCCCACGACCACGCGGACATCGTCTTCACCACCAGCGCCCGGATGCACACCGCCTGCCTGAAGGTCGCGGCCCAGCACCCCAAGACCCGCTTTTTTGAACTGTTCCCTCAGTGCGCCCCATCCGCTGGTGCGCACCTACTACCCCCCGCACCTATGAGGTGACCTATCTGCTGGGAATGCTGGCGGGCATCGTCTCCCACAGCGACAAGGTGGGCTATGTGGCTGCAAACCCGGTGTATGGTGTGCCTGCGGCCATCAATGCCTTTGCTCAGGGCGTGCGTGCCGTCCGGCCCGACAGCCGGGTGGTGCTGCGCTGGGCCTGCCTGTGCGATGCGGCACACCCGCAGGATTTCTCTGACAGGAAAGACATCGAAGTCTTCTACAGTCAGGACTTCCGGGAGCCGGAAGGCACCTACCGCGATTACGGCCTCTGCCGCCGTCTGCCCGACGGCGTTCTGCAGCCGCTGGGCCTGCCGGAGTGGCGGTGGAACGTGTTCTTCACCGAGATCGTCCGCTCCGTGTTCGCCGGAACATGGGACAGCGCCCCCGGCGGCAGGGCGATCAACTACTGGTGGGGCCTCAAGAGCGGTGCCGAGCGGGTGGAATACCCCACCAAGCTGAACGACGGCACCATGCAGCTGCTCAAGATGGCAGAGCGCCAGCTCTGCGATGGGGAGATACAGGTCTTCCCGACCGAGAGCTACAGTCAGGGCCATGCCCTTCACCATGCGGCTTCTGGCATCTATACGCCCAAGGAACTGATGGAGATGGACTGGCTGGAAGAGTGCGTAGAGGGCGAACTGCCCAGCTACGACGAACTGGACGCCAAGACCCGCAGCCTTTTGAACGTCAATGGTCTGGACATCGTAAAGGGAACGCCGCAGTAACAGGCAAAGCCCCAAGGATAGAAAAGAATGGAGCAAAAACATCGTGAAAATACTTGCGATCTCGGATGTGCCGTCCAAACTGCTCTGGGACGAGAGTGTCCGCAAGCGGCTGGAAGGCATCGACCTTATCCTCTCCTGCGGTGATCTGCCGAAAAAAATATCTCGAATACCTCACGAACTTCACCACCGCCCCCATCCTGTACGTCCACGGCAACCACGACGGCAGTTACAAGGAATCGGAGCCGGGTGGCTGCATCTGCGTGGACGATGAGGTCTATGTCTGGAAGGGGCTGCGCATCATGGGTCTGGGCGGGTGCAATCGGTACAACCGGGATGACACCTTCCAGTACACCGAGGCTGAAATGCGGCGGCGCGTCCGGAAGCTCTGGCTCGCGGCCCGGCGGGCGGGCGGCATCGACATCCTGCTGACCCATGCCCCGGCATCCGGCCTCAACGACGGCACCGACAAGGCCCACAAGGGGTTTCAGGTGTTCAACGATCTGATGGACCAGTATCAGCCCAAGTGGTTCATCCACGGGCATATGCACCTGAATTATGGGGCAAACCTGCCCCGTGTCTGCACCCGGGGCGGCACGACGGTCATCAACGCCACCGAGCGGTACGAGTTTGAGATACCGACCCCGTTCAGGTGCCGAAGCGGAAGCTGTTTGGTTGGGGATAAAAAATCAAAGAAAAAGGAGAACGACAATGGAGATAGAACGCGCCTTGCAGCAGCTGGAATCGCTGCAAAAAAGCTGTACGCCTACCACTGTGCGGACAGCTCCCTTTATCTGGACGCCGTGACCACCGCGCCCAGCGATACCTCCGAGGGCAGGGGCGTGGCCATGAGCATTCTGGCGGGAGAAAGCCAGAAGCTGATGACCTGCCCCGAGACGAAAGCGCTGCTGGATGAGCTGAGCGCCCGGGCCGGGGAGCTGGACCTCATCCACCGCCGCGAAGTGGAGGAGCTGCGCCGCAGCTGTGAGCAGCTGACCCGCATCCCGGCGGACGAATATATGGCCTACAAAGAGCTGTGCAACCGGGCGGACGACGTCTGGCACAAGGCCAAGGCACAGGACGATTTCGCCCTGTTCTGCCCCGTCTTGCAGGAGCTTGTAGACTACAACCGCCGCTTTGCCGGTTATTATGACGCCTCGAAAGCGCCCTATGACGCTCTGCTGAACGAGTACGAGCGCGGCGTGGATAGGAAGATGCTGGACAGCTTCTTTGCGACGCTGCGGGAGGGGCTGGTGCCGCTCATCCATAAAATCGGCGAGAAGCCGCAGATCGACGACAGCTTCCTGCATCAGGAGTACCCGGCAGCACAGCAGAAGGCCTTCGCCGACTATCTGATGGAGGTGATGGGCCTCGACCGCAGCCATTGTGGTCTGGGCGAGACGGAGCACCCCTTCACGCTGGAATTCAACAATAAGGATGTCCGCATCACCACCAACTACGACGAGCACAATGTGGCATCCTCGATGTACTCTGTCCTCCACGAGGGCGGCCATGCTCTGTATGAACTGGGCATCCGGGATGACCTGCAGTACACCTGTCTTGCGGGCGGCGTCTCGATGGGCGTCCACGAGAGCCAGTCCCGTTTCTATGAGAACCTTATTGGCCGGTCACGGCCCTTCGTGGAAGCCATCTATCCCAAGGTGCAGGAGTTCTTTCCCCGGCAGCTGGGCGGCGTGAGCGCAGAGCAGTTCTACCGCGCGGTCAATAAGGCTCAGCCCAGCCTCATCCGCACCGAGGCCGACGAGCTGACCTACTGCCTCCACGTCATGGTACGGTATGAGATCGAAAAGCAGCTCATCGGCGGCACGCTGGAAGCAAAAGATGTGCCGGCTGTCTGGGCGAAGCTTTATAAGGAATATCTGGGCATCGAGGTGCCGAATGACCGGGATGGCTGTCTGCAGGACAGCCACTGGTCAGGCGGCGCGTTCGGCTACTTCCCGTCTTACGCGCTGGGCAGTGCCTACGGCGCTCAGATGCTCCGCCGGATGGAGCAGGACGTGGACGTCTGGGACGCAGCGGCCCGGGGCGACCTCACGCCCATCACGGCGTGGCTGCGGGAAAAGGTCCACCAGTACGGCGGGCTGATGGAGCCTGCCGACGTGGTGAAGAATGCCTGCGGCGATTTCAGTGCTGAGGATTATATCCAGTACCTTACCCGAAAGTACACCGAACTGTACGGCTTATAAAAAAGAAAAGGCGTCTGCACAAATGACTGTGCAGACGCCTTTGTTCGTGTTGAGGAACATCACAGCTCCAGCTTGCCGGAGACTTTGTTGATGACATAGTAGGCCATACCCTCTTCAGGCTTGACGTAGACCTTGCAGGACTGGACGCCCACTTTATGGGTGGCGCGGTAGTCGGCCTTTGCGCGCTCGATGACATCGGTGATGTTGTACTGGTTGGTGCCGAACTCGACATAGACCTCCGGGGAGAGCGGGGGACGGCCGCGCCGCTGTGCAGCACCAGAAGATTTGCGCTTCTTCGGCTCTGCCGCAGGAGTCTCAGGAGCAGCGGCCGCTGCGGGGACAGCAGACTTTTTCTCAGACATAGCTTATACCTTCTTTCCTGTATTCCACTGCAAATTGGAAACGTGGATGATTTCCGGGCCGGAAGCTGTATTACCGGTCAGTCCGACCGCTTTCTGTTCGTGCCAACGATTGGAAGCACTATACTTATATAATAGTTATTTCTTTGACGTTTGTAAAGTGTTTTTTGGAAAAAGCATCCCCATATTTCTGCGCCCGGAGCACTCAATTCCAACAAAAAGGGGAAAGAATGCCCGATAAAAAAGAAACTGTCCGGATTTGTGTGCGGCGCAGCGGAGAGAAAAGAAATGCAGTGCGCGGGGAAAAGCAGAAATTTCCGGGGAATTTACCCGGCACAGCGATCCTCGGCCCGCTTCACGACGGGGGCGAGAAGTTCCTCGTCCCAGTCTTCGGCGAGGACAAAAAGGGCCTGGTCGATGACCTCCTGTGCGCGGGCGTCCGGGCGGCCCTGTGCCAGCCGGAATACTGCTGCCAGCAGCCGCAGTTTGAGGGTGCGGATGTTCTCCGGCGCGGCCCAGAGCCGGGCGAGGTCGTAGTTGTCGGTGTTGCCGCAGCGCATGGTGCAGATGGCGCAGTTGGGGGCGACGCGGTGCTTTTCCGTCTCGACGATGTGGTACATCCGGCGCAGTGCGTCTTCGGCAGCGTCCGGGTCGGCAGCCAGCCGGAGACCGGAGGTCAGCACACGGTCGGTGTCCTCGGTTTTCGGCTCGTTGACGGTGGAGCGGGCCAGCCCCACCAGCGCCCCTAACAGTGCGTCGCGCTGGCGCTGGGCGTCGGTAACGGGGGTAGAAAGAAACTGATTCATAGAGAGCACTCCTTTGGGTATGATGTTGTCTCTCTCAGTATACACGCCCGCGGCCCAAAAAAGGGGGAGAGGAAATTTGCAGAAATTTGATGAGTTGTGAGCTGCATCTTGATTTTGGGAGAAAAATCCGCTATAATAACTATGTTGTCTGTAAAATAGAATACGCCGGTGTGTCGGAATGGCAGACGAGGGGGACTCAAAATCCCCTTCGTGGTTTTCCGTGTCTGCGCAAGAAATTCACGAGTGTACGTTGGATTTTGATGGCTTGTCGGAGTGGAATTTCTTGCATCCCTCCTGAACATCCCTCCAATCTTCAGAAACCGGTACGAATGTCCCAAAATTGAATATCAGCCGATGTGGCGGAATGGCAGACGCAAACGACTCAAAATCGTTCGGGAAACCATGTGGGTTCGAGTCCCACCATCGGCACTTCATCATAAAACAGCTTAGGATCGAAAGATTTTAGGCTGTTTTTCTTTTTGCCCAGTTTCTTATACTTTGGCGTTTTCTGGGAAGATATTGACGATTGCATTCGCCGAAGATACCTTACTGGAGAAATCCAGATGTGTATAAATGTTGCTTGTCGTGCTGATGTCGCTGTGCCCCAGCCACTCCTGAATCTCCTTCAGGCTCACGCCATTGGCATAGAGCAGACTGGCGCAGCTATGGCGCAGATCGTGAAAGCGGATACGCTTCATCTGGTGTGCGACCAGAAAATCCGGGAAATGTTGGCTCAGGAAATCGGGCCGAATCCGTTTTCCCATCGGGTCTACATAGATATAGTCAAGATAATCGGTGCAATAGCTTTTGCCGCAGACCTTCCGATTCTGCTCCTGCTCCTTTTTCATTTTATTGAGCATCTGCTCACAGGCAGGGATTAGGGGAAGTGTCCGGCAGCTCGACTTTGTTTTTGTCTTATCTCGTGCGATTTCTGTTAGCGTTCCGTTGACCTTTGCGGTCACAACCGTATGCTGAATGCTGATTTTCTTGTTTTCAAAGTCAATGGCATCCCATTTCAAGCCAACAACTTCACTGCGCCGCAGGCCGTAGAATGCAGCCATGATAACGCCAAACTCCGAAGGGTCACCTTGAATCGCTTTGAAAAGCTGCTCCAGTTCTTCACCGCTGTAAATCTCCGACTTGAACTTTTCCTTACGAGGACGTTCAACGCGATCTGCCGGGTTGGAACGGATCATGCCGATTTGAAAAGCGTACTGCAAGCATTTGCGGATGTTGGCGTGATAGTGAATGACGGTGTTTGCCGTAAGGCCACGATCCAACTCATGCTGGTAGAAGTCTTGGATGTATTTGGGATGCTGTTCCATATCCTGCAATGTATAGTGGAGCGGTTCAAAATATGGGACGATCTTGTGAACGATTGCTCTTTCATAGCTGGTATAGGTTGTGATTTCCACTCGTGACTTCATCATTTTCAACCAGTCCGTGATGAAGTCGGTGAAAAGTACCGGGGAGTTATCAAGGCAGGGGTCAACTTCTTTGATGGGGCTGACCTTCAGCCAATTATTGTCAACGGCATATTGTAGGGCATCGGTCAACTCCTTGTGCCAATCCAGAAGCTGCTGTACACTGGCCTCCTCCTGCTGACGCTCATAGCGGAAGAACGTTTCCAGATCGCGCGGAGAGAGTGCTTTCAAAGACAGCCGCTTCTTTTCAAAGTATGGGACAACTACTCTTCCCAGATCATAAGCATATCTGCCATAGGTTTCGGGCGGAAGGTTCATCACGCTTTCCCGAAGCCAGCGGTTCAGATATTCCGATACCGGCAGGTCGGAAACCTGCTGCATCGTTTCAGGGTTAAACTCTTTTTGTGTTTTACGCAACAGAGATTCAGCTTTTTTTTGTTCCTTTAACAGGAAGTCCTGTGCTGATGGATTTGGTTCTGCGCTTTCCATCTGTGTCTTTCCAGCTCAGAATCATCTGATACATACCGTTTTGTTCTCTTAAATGTCCGGCCACATTTGTCATAGTTATGCTCCTTTCTGTTCGCAGCCAAACGTCCTTTGCTTAGGCATCATAAGTTTAGAAGATTCTGGAGTGTTTTGCAAGGATGGCACAAGGGAGTTTGAAAGGTGCATCCCTCCAAGTTGCCGATCCTGATCGAGCAGGTACTCTACCACGCAGAGTTTTGGTATCTTATAGCTGCGTCCTACACGCGCCGAGTGGATCTTATTCTGCTTGACCAACAGATACGCATTCTTCCGGCAGATGCCAAGCATTTCCTGAAGATGCTCCACCGTCACCACATCCGGGTAGTCCTTGAACATCGTCAGATACCTCTCCGTCTTTCGGTCAGGCTCTTCCTGAATCAAAGTGCAGGCTGCGATCTCGCTCATTCCTGTCCTCTCTTTCTAGTTCAATATGTCGATTATTCAGCAGAAAATACTATATGTAAAGTGTGATGGCTTTTTTCGGGGACCATCTCACTTGCCAAAGGAGATATTTGAGCTTAGAACTTCATCGGCAGTGCGTCTTTCCTGCACTTGCCGTTGTAGGTGGTGTAGATGGGGTAAACGTACCGCCGCCAGCCCGGAAGCTTGGCGGGGTTATCCCGGCTGACACGGTAGAGCTCCATGGGATGGACGCCGCTCAGCGCACGGACAAGCCGCTCCTCGCTGTACTGCCCATGATACAGCTGCACAAAGTACATCACGCCCCGCAGGACAGCCGCCCGGAAGGAATCCGGTTTGCCCTCCCACGCTTCCACGATGTGCCGCAGAGCTTCGCAGTAGATCTCTTCGCCCAGCTGGTCGTACAGCTTCAGCGCCGTGCCCACGCAGCCGATGCGGTAGTCGCTCAGCTGCATACTGTCGTAGTTGAGGGAAAGCCCCGCCCGGTTAGTGGCTGCGACAAACGCCTTGGAAGGCGCATCGCCGCCCACCACCTTGGCGCGCAGCTTGATGCCCGCCGACAGGGGTGCGGCGTGACCGTTCTGCTCGGCAAAGAGCAGGGCTTCCTGCTCCATCGTCAGACCGGTGTAGACCTTGCAGAGGATCGGGCGGTCCTCGCCGCCGTTGAGGAGGATGCAGCCCTCGATGGTGTGCTGCCCATCCATTACATAGTACCTGCCGTTGCGGAAGCTGACCTTCGGCTCGTTAACGATGTACTCGTTGAAGTCCCTTGCAATCAGCTCCACCCTCTTGCGCTCTACGCCCCGCTGGTAGATCTCGCGGGGATAGATCAGCTTGCTGCTGTGGATGACCGAAAGCTGGTACGGCGGGTTGATACCAATGAAAGTATTGTTGTCGTTCAGGCGCATCGCATTTCCTCCTTGATTCTCCAAATGTACTTCTCGGCTTCCTCTAAGATCTCAGTCACCTGCTGCTTCCGCTTCGGGCTGGTGAGCAGGCTGGGATTGAAGGTGAAGCTATATTCGAGCCGCTGGATCATGGCATGAACCGCGGATTGCAGTTCGGTGTACAGCATCATTTCCTCGATGCTTCCGGCGTTCTCAAAGGACGACCGGATGGGCGTATAGGGGTAGACAGGCGGTTTGCCATCCACCACCTCAGGCGGCGCATAAACCGCCGTAGAGCGCCGGATAGGCTCTATCTGCTGGATGCTGCCCATAGGGTTCAGCGCAAGGCTGATGCGAACCGCATCATCCACCCGGCGCATCTCCTCTGGGGTCAGATGCCCCAGATACTTCAGTGCCCGGCTTTTGTCGATGGTGAAGATCTGCTCTGCCTGCACAACGGACGGCATATTCAACCCTGCGTTTTCCAACAGGCAGTGGGTCGGCTGGTTTACTTTCTTTTCCGCCTTGCTTGTCATGGTCGCAACGATCAGGGTCGGAGAGTGATAATTGCCCACGTCATTCTGAAGAATGACCGCCGGGCGGTCACCGTGCTGTTCCGAGCCGGTGCTCGCCCCGAAATGGGTGAAGAAGATGTCTCCGCGTTGGAATTTCCAGTTTTGCTGCAAAATTGTACCTCCATGTTGTTATGTGCAAAGCCCGCTGCCGGATGTTCCGCAACGAGCTTCGTTCAAGGTATGGTGGTATGGTTGGGTCAGCGGTGCATGACCACATAATCATAGCCGCGCCGCATCTGGCAGACGGTGCATGTGTCCATGCTCCGGTCTGGGCTGGGTACAAGCGCGATTTTGAAAGCCTTTGCATCCACAAAGTGCCGCAGACAGGTACCGCAGAGAGTTCGGATGGACTTGACTATCTCAGGGGTCAGCTCCATCTCCTCGTAGATCTCCTGCTCGCGCACCGTGGGGTTCAACTCGTCCATAAAAGTGTCCTCCTATGTATCAAAAGTGAATATTCGGATAAAGAATAAATAAGAGTACGTAAAAAACGGGAACTGCCGGATGCGTGGAACGTACCCGACAGTTCCCGGATCAATATGATTAAAGGTCTCGCATATTCGCCCTCGGCTCCCTGCGAGTGGGGCATGAACATCTGGCAGCGGACTTGTACCGCTTCATTGGCATTTCAGCCACCCCGTCTGCTTTGTGACCGGGCCGCGAATTACGGAAGTATCATTATCGGAGTACCAGATGACGGAACTATTCAGTTTTCAAGGTCCCTGAGGTCGGACGTTTCGCCCTGCGGCAGGTGCCGCTTGGGAAATCGTCCTCTCACTTGGTAGCCGACGAGAAAGGTCAATTCGTAGCATTGAAATTGAAGTTTTTCAAAAATTTAGTAATTCTCTTGATTTTGATACTAATAGTGGGCCGAGATACGCCGTAGACTTTAGAAATTTCAGTGATGTCGTATCCCTCGTAAGCGTACATGGTGATGATTTCCAAATCTTCGGTTTTCAAAGTTTCGAGTGCAGTAAGCAACTGCTCGTTCTCAATCTCACCAATCCATGCAAAACGGCTTTTAGTTTCGTGGTAAGTATCTGTCACGGTAATCGCATCCTGATAGCGTAGCATCAAAGGCGACGCTTCTTCCTCAGAGCTTTCATACGCAGGAGCGGTGAATTCCTGCGTCCGCTCAACGAAGGTACGTTTCGAATTGAACTGCTGACGGTCATAGTCGTACATCTTCTGGATGGCCTCTTCCGTCATTCCCGCAACTGCGTACTCGATGCGCAACTTTTCCCAGTGTGCTTCAAACTTCTTCAACTCATAGCCTTTATTAAAAGACATCGTAAACCTCCAAATTTTCGATAAATCGTAAAAAGTCGAAAATTTGGAAGGCTACGGATATTTCGCCGCTTGGGGCATCCACGAAAAACGGACAAACATAAAGCCTGCTCCTTTTTACGGGAGCAGGCTACCTGAAGGCTAAAAAATAGCCGGACAACCAACTAACAGAGCGGTTCTAAAGCAGAATCACTCTATCAGCTGTTGCCCGGCTATTTGGTGCGCGTTTCATACATTGCCTTGCGGCAATGGCCCGTTGCTCGGTGACGAACAGTCCATATTCAGGGTGCAATGCACCCGATTTTTGAAGTTGTGTTTTGCCTATAAAGCAATCAACGCCTGCGATAGGCTAAATCAACCGTTGCTACGTTGCCGCACTTGAGGCACTTTATGCGGATAGTGCCTGAACAGCTCTCATCTTTTTGGTAGAGCTTGTGTCCGCAAACGGGGCAAAACCTCCAGCCGATGCTGAATTGTGCCTGCTGTATATTGTTCAGCGGTTTACTCTTAAAAGAGCGATTATTTGACCAAGTCATATTATTCTCCAAATCGAATGACGTCCAATGGATGGCAGTGGATGGGTTTTCCGTTGATGACCTGCATCTGCTGTAATCTGATCCTAATCGCAGACCACGATACTCCCATCCGTGCAGCCATCTCCAGAATTTTTTCATAGTTCGGATCCGATGCGGATTTGTACAGGATTCCATTTGGCAGGCACAGCGCTGCACGTTCTATTTCGGCATTGATCAGAAATGTTGGCATCAGCAGCTCCGCTGCAAGGGTATCCGCCTGCCATTCTTCCCATGAGGGCTGTCCGTTTCGTTCCCGATAGGCAATGTGCCCACGGCACTTGACTGCTTTTCCGTAGTCGTTCGAGAACAGGTCAGCTAAAATCTGGTGTGCCGCTTCATGCGCTATCGTGAAATTCCGGCATCCGGTGCAGCTGTCTGACGCAAGGGCAGAATCGATCACAACGTCCTTCGGCATGAACACCTCCACAAGCTTTGTCCCGTCCCCCAAGGTTACGGTAAAACCGCATTTCTGGAAAACAGTCAGTCCTAGAATACTTCCATCGCTGCATAGCGGCAGCATTTTCACATTCAGCCCAAGAACAGCGTTTGCAAGCCGTTCAGGGTCAATGGGTTCCGGGGCATCTTTGCTGATCCCGAAGCGGGTATAGTACTGGTCGATATACTTACCCGCTATGCGCGAAAGGTCTGCGCGGGATAAGTATCTTGCCATTACGAAGCACAGCTTTCCGGCACGGAGCAGTAGGCTTCCACGAACCACTTGCCCCGTTCAAGCCAAAGATTCCTCTTCTGCCCACAGATCAGGCAGGTGAAGCAGTGACCTTTTCCGCCTAGGCGTGATATCCCATGCTTGACTGCCAAGACACGATCAATTCCATAAGTGTGAGCCTTGTCATAGTTTATGGCAAGAGGGCGGATCTTGCCATCAGGAGTAAAACGAACGTCCACTTCGACGTATCTTTTCTCACGGCGAAGGTTGTAATCACCACACATCAGAAATCCTCCTTTTTGCAGATTTATCAGAATGCAGCGTGCATTACTTGCGAGTCATACTGCGTGCCACGAGCTGTTTTTTGTTTACCGGATCACAAAGGAGTGTTCTTGCCATGAAAAAGAAAACTGCTCTCACCAAAATGCACATAGCCCCATCCACGGTGTGCTATGATGCAGTCGCCGCAAGGGATAGTAATGAGGTAGGTCTGATCCTCGCAGCTGTACGAAAAAAGAATGGCTATTCACTTGTAGCTTTCTCCAAACTTCTCTACAACTATGGCGTCGATGTCAGTGACAAGGGTATCAGCAAATGGGAAAAAGGATACACCACTCCCAGCATCTATCAACTGGTTGCAATCTGTCACGCATTGAACATCAAGGAAGGACCTTCCTACTTTACAAAGGCCTTTCAGAAACCCGCCCTTCTAAATGATATAGGGCAAAAAAAGTTGCCGAGTACGAAATGGACTTGATTGCATCCCGGCGCTACCAGCCAGACGCAGAAGAGCCTGCGAAAATCGACTGCATAATGATGCCAGTATCAGAGTTGCCAGTATCGGCAGGTCTAGGAGCTTTTCTTGAGGGTGAAATGTTCCAGCAGATACAAGTGCCTGCCAGTAGCGTTCCGGCTGGTGCCGAGTTCGGGATATACGTTAGCGGTGATAGTATGGAGCCACGTTATCATAGCGGACAGATCGTATGGGTAAAGCGCTGCGAAGAACTCGAATGCGGGGATATAGGAATATTCGTATATGATGGCTGTGGCTATCTGAAAAAATACGATGAACATACCCCAGACAAGTCCCACGCGGAGCTTCTCACCGACAGCTATGGCGTGGTGCACAACCAACCGGTTTTGGTCTCTCTTAACACCAAATATTCGCCGATCCTTATATCTCCAGAGCAAAGATTCGAGATTGTTGGAAAAGTTTTGAACTAAAAAGATGGGGGGGATTTTCGTGGATACGATCAAGCGTGTTCAGGATTTGATGCAAGAGCGTGATATGAATCTGTGTGTGTTGACAAAGAAATGTGGAATATCGTACTCCACGATCCAAACCACTGCTCGTCGGGGAGGCCAGTTGAGCGTAGAGACGATTAAAAGAATCTGTCTGGGTTTAAGAATCACACTAAAAGACTTCTTCGATTCCTCATATTTGTAGTAAAAAGCCGCTCACCATGCTGGAAACCAGCACAGTGAGCGGCTTTAATCCTGCTTCTATTTTATCCTTGGGCCATCTCCAGATAAATGTTAAGCTGCATCTGTCTGGCGATCCTATTCGTGATCCTTGGAATCGGCATCAACCTGTGACAGTGCATTTCTCACATCCCTATTTACTTCTTCCAAAGCCTGTCTGATGGGTTTGTTATGGCTCCCCATCGTCGCAGCAGTCCACAGGCGGTTTTGAAAGATAGATCTCCTTCATTTTCTGCTTAACGGCAGCAATAAAAAAGACCCCCGCAGCGTATGATTTGACGCCGCGGGGTTTCTCAATTGTTCGGTTTGTATTGCAGCACCTTCTGGGAGAACGTCCGGTCGAAGAACTGGATGAAGGGCCCAAGGCAGAACGCACAGATCAAGGTGACAAGGCCCACAAGGCCACCCAGCGCCCAGCGCCGTGACCAGCACCGCCGTGATGCCCCACGCCAACTGCACCGCCAGCGACGGCGCGTCGCCGAAGTGGGCGTGAATGGGGTCATAGAACGCCGTGACGATGTACCCGATGCAGATACCGTTGACGAAGGTGCCAAGGCCGATGTACTTGCGCCCGAACCAGAATTCCAGCAGGAAAAACAGGATGTTCGTGCACAGGTTCTGGGTGCCCAGCGAGATGCCGAGCAGCTCCGCCAGCCGCATGTTCAGGGCGCTGATGGAGTCGTTGCCGAGGTGGGACTGCTTGAAAAG
>ENA-OQOA01000111-OQOA01000111.1-human-gut-metagenome-genome-assembly--contig:-NODE-111-length-47714-cov-7.362851_pt1 | contig 47714 bp, 59 predicted proteins | sample MGYA00242633_ERZ504888 | MGnify/ENA primary metagenome ERZ504888 (study PRJEB26092, sample SAMD00036372) | human gut metagenome | host: Homo sapiens | study: EMG produced TPA metagenomics assembly of...
CTGCCACCTCAAGGACGGCGCGCCGGAGCAGTGCGCCGCTGCCGCCGCAATGGCTCTGGGCAACCTGCCTGGGGCCTCGTCTGCGACCCCGTGGCCGGCCTCGTGGAAGTTCCCCTGCGTCAAGCGGAATGTCGTCGGCGCCGTGAACGCCGTCTCCTGTGCGAATATGGCCCCTTGCCGGGGTGGACTACGCCATCCCCTGTGATGAGGTCATCGACGCCATGGGCCGTGTGGGCAGCCTCCTCTCCCCCGACCTCCGCGAGACCGGTCAGGGCGGTCTTGCCGCCACGCCCACCGGCGTCCGCATCGCCCAGACCCTCGCAGAGCAGGGCTGATGCATAGAAGATAAAAGAAAAGTGGATGAAAAGACGTTCTTTTTCAGGAATTTCAAAAATATTTCCGAAAAAGTGTTGACAAAGCCCCGGTTCAGTGATAAAATACATCATGTTCCGAACGGAACGTATGCGTTGGTAGCTCAGCTGGATAGAGTGACTGACTACGAATCAGTAGGCCGGGGGTTCGAGTCCCTTCCATCGCACCAAACAATGAAAATCCGAACCTTTTCTCGATAGGAGAAGGGTTCGGATTTTTGTATTCTTTGGAAATGACAATTCCGGCTCTTCCCTGACGGCTGTGTGTCCGAAACCTTATCAGAAAGACCGTATTACGAAGGTCACAACTGTAAGATTGCCGTAAGGCAGAAGGGACACGATTATGAAGTACGATGAAAGAGCCTGCCATTTCAACATGGATACCGGCTGTGTGGAGTTGCTCCGGGATGGGAGAATGATCTCCATTGACTGCACCGGGGTCGAAGATGCGCTGGATGTCACCATGGCACAGAGGGCAGAACTGGACTATCTCATCTACAATGACCCGCTGGCGTATGCCGAACTGGTTCTGAATGGCGATCCGAAGGAATATTTGAAAAACGTAACCGAGAGCCACGGATTAGAGAATTAAGAATAGCAAAACAGGGCGTATCTCTTTTTATGGGATACGCCCTGTTCATTTATGCCTGTTTTTTCTGTGATTCTGCAAACATCCGGGCAATCTCCGTGCCGGATTCCTGCATTCCACGATTCATCCACTCATGTACCCAGCCGTAAAGCATGTAGCCGATGGCAGAATTCAGATAAGCCAACCCGTTGGGAATCTCAGGCGAACGGTCAAAATAGCCGAGGATCGTTTCCAGCATGATATGGGAAAGCCCTGCATGGTACAATGCAAGGTAAAATTCAGCATGGTCCTTGTAAAAATCCAGCAGACTGACGAGCCATAGATTATCCTGACCCGGTGTGCCATCAGGATGCTCATGGTCAAAATTTGTCTTCCATTCATTGGTCAGACGCACAGACTCCTGCTGTAATACGTCCTCTTTGCTTGCGAAATTGCGGTAAAAAGATGCCCGCCCAACACCGGCAGCATCCACCAACGCCTGAATGCTGATGGACACAAAGTCCTGTGTGTGCATCAATTCCAGCAGCGCGGACAGGATGTGCTGCCGGACATAGGTGTTCTTTTCCTGATTGTTCATGTTCTTCATGGGATGATACAAACGCCCTTCTTTGTCTCATTTTGGCTGAGACGATTGACTCAGCACTGTTTTGATGATACACTCGTCCCATCGAAAAGTCAAGAAGAAAGGAGTTCACAATGAATTTGACGAAAAAGCGATTGTTGATTTTGTTCATCGTCATCATTTTCGGAGCAGTCTTAGGGCGGCTGACTGTTCGCGCTGGGCTGAATCTGCTGCTGGGCGGCACGCTGTTTGGAGGGAATATTCTGTGAAAACACTGAAATGGGGATTGCTCTATACTGCTGCGTTTCTTGCGGCTTTTGTCGGCTCTGCTTTACTCAAAATGAACAGCGACCCGACCCACGGCAAATACAACACCCGTTGGGATGAAACGATCGGCAAGGTGTACACCGACTTGCCTTATGGAGAGGGTGCCGCCAACAAATTTGATCTTTATGTACCGGCTGACAAAAGTCAGGATGCATACGGTCTTGTGGTCTATCTCCACGCCGGTGGGTTTACCAGCGGAGACAAAGCCGGTGATGCCGAGATGCTGGAATGGCTGTGCAGCAAAGGCTATGTGGCGGCAGGGATCAACTACACATTGTTTACGGAAGAAAACCCGGATGCCAGCGTATACAGCCAGTCGGAGGAGATCAAAGCCGCCATGCCCTATGTGATTGCAGCAGCCGAAAAACTGGGGTATAAGCTTGACCGGATGGCTATTTCCGGCGGCAGCGCAGGTGGATGTCTTGCGCTGATCTATGCCTACCGGGATGCCGACACCTCGCCGCTTCCGGTCAAAATGGTATTTGAAGCAGTCGGCCCCGGCAGCTTTCATGTGGAGGATTGGGGTATCTTCGGTCTCGACCAAAGCCCGGAGGCCGCCGCAGGACTGTTCAGTGTAATGTCCGGTCAGGCGCTGACCCCGGAGGATATCACATCCGGTGCCTATCTGGACGCAGTCAAACCGATCTCTGCTGACCGCTGGGTCACAAAGGATACGGTGCCCTCTGTCCTCTGCTACGGCGCACACGACAAGATGCAGCCCTTTGCCGCATCTAAACCGTTGGTCGCCGCACTGGAAAAGAACGGAGTAGATTACCGGTATTTCGTAGCGAAGCATTCCGGCCATGGGTTGCAAAACGACAATAAGGTCTATATGGAGTATCTGGATGCCGTAGTGGAATATCTGGACAAGTACATGAAGGACTGACCTTGTGTGAAAGATAACCGTTCAGGAGGCTGCCATGCAAAAGAAAGATCTTCTGGTAATGGCAATTATCGTGATTGCCGCCATCGTTTTGGGGGCAATATGCGGTAAGCTGCTATTGGATAACGTCATATGAGACGGAAAGCAAAAATAATCGTGTACACCGGAATATTTGTTCTGGTGTTTCTTGCTGCTGCACTGGCAAGGGTCTATCTGCTGGGAAGTGCACCGGAACGACTGGTAAAATCGCTGGGGCAGGATCTGACCGGCACGGTTTTCAGAGATCAGAACTACGAAAACGAGAATGGAAACCGGTACGACCTTTATATTCCCGCCGAACTGGACAGGATGCAGGATCAGAATCTGATCCTCTATATCCACGGGGGAAGCTTCAATTCCGGTTCAAAAGCTGACGGTGAAACATGGTGCAGATACTATGCCGCACAGGGGTACATTACCGCTTCCGTAGATTACACCTTGCAGATGCACGGAAAAGATGCGTCCATTTATCAGATGAACAAAGAAATCGAAAATGCAGTTCGGGCAATTCGGCAAAGGACAGAGGAACTGGGGTATCATATTGCAGGAATGGCTCCGTTTGGGGTGTCCGCAGGCGGGACCTTGGCGATGAATCTGGCTTATAGTGGAAATTCTGCGATCCCGGTCAGATTTGTTTTCCAAGTGGCTGCCCCCACATACTTTGAACCGTCCGAGTGGCCCCTGCTCATGAAGGTGGACAAACTCACATCGGCGCACGACTTCTGCAGGATGATGACCGGAAAGGAATTGGAGGATTATACACAGGAGATTCGGAAAATCTCTCCGGCAGGCATCGTGAATGATGATTCTGTGCCGTCGTTGATCGCCTATGGTCGAATCGACCATTGTGTCCCTGTGAACCAAAAATATTATCTAATGGGAGCGTACATTCTGCACAACGTTCCATACGACTATATTGAATTTCCGAAGTCCAACCATGGGATGTATAATGATCCGGATAAGCTGCAGGAATTTCTGGAAAAGTCTTTGGAATATGCCGAGCGTTATTTCACCGATTGATCCGCATGGCTGAGGAGGAATTGTGTCAATTTGACACAATTCCTCCTGTGTGGTTTTCTTGGAAGCACAGGTGCGAATATGAGCAGGGTTTGGGTGGGACCGCGTTTGCGCAGCGCGGTCTGCAACAGTAGATGGAGGGGCGTTGCCCCGACAAGTTCGACAAATGTTTCCGAATTGTTAAGGCGCAAAAATAAGTAGAGGGATTCTGCTCATGTAAAGGGGGCGCCGGTTGCTCCGAACGAAGTTCCTGCCCCTGTTTGTGCAGCGGCATTGTCCGGCTCGCCCACAGAAAGTGTGAGGTCATGGCACGGTAGAGAGGAATTGTTTCTCCCATAAAAATACGCAGTTTGGTACATCGGATATATAACAAAGAAAAAACAGGGTGCGCCCTGCCGGACGCACCCTGCAAAAATCCACACATGATAAGTAAGGCAGGGAGTTCCCCAACGGGAACTTCCTGTTTTTCTCTGGTTGCAATATGAGCCTGTTCCGCCTGCCACGCAGCAAACTCCCGTTGACCTTCCTCACTGTTCCAGCAGGCAAGGATGGCCGGGTAGAATGCCCGTGCCAGACGGTCGATGACTTCATCGGGATAAGGGGAAGTGTTTGTGGACTTTTTCTTTTTGTTCAAACGCACGCTCCTTTGATCGTTTCACCGTGGCAAAGCCGGGCGAGAAAATCAAAGTTCCAATTTTTATCAGGCGCAAGGGCGCAGATATTTTCCGCCCTGCTCTTGCGGCTGGCGGCTCGTTGATGGCTTACAAGTGCCTGTCGTTATGCGATTTTTTCATCGTTCAGCATTTCTTCAAACTGTGCCATATATGCCTTGTGCTGTTTGAGAATCTTCGTGGTCTCCACTTTCACATAGGCATCATCAGGCACCTTGGGGAGATACTTCATCAGGAAATCAACATCCTGCTGGATTCGCCGGACGGCAGCTTCCAGTGCAGAATAGTTGATTCCGTAGATTCGTTTCTGCGGAGCAGGGCGGTCCTCCGGGTGCAGAATCTCGTGCACGATCTGCTTGCGGTTCGGGAAATCGGCTCTGGCGAGGCGGTGCATATCGGCATCACGGACTTTGAACTGCCCGGATAGGATTTTCTCCTGCATACCGGGTATCATCTGATCCATGATTTGAACGCCTCGCATGAACTTTTCAGAACGGGCAACATAGGATTCGCTAACGTTGTTCCTCTCTGCAATCTGCTTGCGGACACTTGTATCTGTGGCAGTGGGAGGAATTGTGTCAATTTGACACAATTCCTCTTGAACAGCTTCCTGCGTGGCTGTCGTGTACTGATTGTTGCCGTTTCCACCGGGCTTCCGATGTTCCACACTGTACTGCTTTCCAATGAGGAACTTCTTCTGCTCCGGTGTGAGGTTGCGCCGCCCCAACTGGTTCTTACAAATCCAAGCGAGAACTTCTTCCCGGCTTTCAAACGGGAGCGGCATGGTGGAGAAATAAATCTCAGGATGCTTCTGGAGAATGGCATAACGGTTGTGACCATCAACAAGTGTATTGTTCCACACGATCAAAGGAGAGAGCAGCTTGCCCTCTTTCAGGATATTTTCTTCAAGCTGCTTGAATTCATCATCGGTCAGAGGAGGAATCTGGGACTGGAACTCCGGGTCGATTTTCAAGTTGATCATACGCACACTCCTTATCTCTCGTGATGCTGCGTCCGTTCATCCTCCCGGAAAAAGGACGCAACATTCTGCTTTGCGATTTTCAGCTTGAGCAGTTCCTCTTTGGCTTCCTTGTACTGCTCGTAGAATTTTGCCTTTTCGGATGCCAACTGCGCATACTCGGCTTCCAGCTTTTTCGGGCTGGGCAGCTTGGTGAGGTTGTTTGCCTTGAGATAGGCTGCTGCCGTCCGGTATGCTGTCAGCTCTGCACGGTGCTGTTCTTCAAAGGCTGCGGTGTGTTTGGCAGTCTTTAACTGCTGTGCGATTGTCTTGGTGCTGGCATAGGCTGCGACGTGATAGCGCAGCTCTTTGTTGGTTTTCATGCGACCTTCGAGATCTTTCACCACCGCCAGCGAATCGTGGAACTTGGTATCAAGCTCTGTAATTCTCTGGTCGAGTGCGTCCTCGTCGGTCAAGCCCTTTTCTTCTAAGAGGATCAAGGTCTGTGCCATGGCTTTGAGGTTGAGCTTCTTCGCCCAACGCTCGTAGCCGATGCCCTTGCCCTCGGTCATCCTCGACTGGATGTCGATCAGTTTCCCGATGGCATCCTGCTTGAACTGCGCCTTGGGCTTGCGTTCGGCGTTTGCCTGCAACATGGCAAGCACTGCCACCTTATCGAACTTGTCACCGAGATGTTTCGCTCGGATGAACTTCGTTCTGCCAGCGGGCAGATAGCTCAGACACCCACGGCTTTCCTTGACGGCAATACCATACTGCTGCATGAGCCTGTCAGAAAAATCTTCAAAACTCGTTGTGCGGTACAACACCGAAGAAATCTGTTTCCGCAAAGTGTCCTTCACGGTTTCAAACTTCTTCTGCCGGGGCTGCTGTCCAGCTGCGGTGAGGGCTGCGTTCTCACGGTCAAGTTTCAACTGACCACGCCTACGCGCCCAATACTCCGCTTCGCTCACGCGCTCTTTCGAGCCGTTGAGCAGGTCGATCTGGTACAGTCCGGCACCTTCGCACAACTCCATGACCTCGACACGCAGGTGCCGCATGGTCTGGGCAGTGCTGGAGTGCTTCATGCCCTCTAGCCAGTCACGGGGCTTCTGCATATAGGGCTTGCGTTCCACTTCCCGTGTTCGGATGCTGCCAATCACGATGTGGACGTGGATATTTCCCGAATGGTTATGCCCATCCGGGTGAGTGCAGACGATGGCGGGGTGACCGGAGAAGTTTTCTTCGCAGAATTTCAGGCCAAGTGCCTGTGCTTTTTCCATGGTCAAGCCGTTGTCGGCTGCATCTCTGGGGTCGAAGCTGATGATATATTGATGGCTCTTAATATCACCATGCTGGGTGTTCTTGCCATACCTGCGGTTTGCCAGCAGACAGGCCGTTGCAAACGAGAAATCGCCACACTCAAGGGTGTCAAGCAGGTACGAATCCCGCAGCTTCGGCTTGCCCTGTTCATCCAGAAGTTGCTTTCCAGTGAACGCATCGTGCTGATAAACGAGGTACGCTTCGATGGCGGTGTAGTCCGAGTTTTTAGAGGCGATATGCTTGAGCGTTGCCATACAGTTCACCCAGAACTTTCTCGGCGTGGAGCCGGAATGCGGTCAGGTCTGCAAGTTCGTCAAGGATTTTCGCTCGGATCTGCTCGGTGTCTGCACCGCCGGAGTTGAAGTGACGTGCAAGTTGGTTGAGGTTGGTGCCCACCCTGCTGCACTGAGCAAGCAGGGTGGAAACAGCGGTCAGGGTTTCTTCTCCGCCGCCGGCAACGACAACAGTGCGCTCGATCTTCGCACTGTGCAGCGCACGGCGGATGAAAGTGGAGAGGGAGAGATTCAGGAGTTTGCAAGTGAGTTCCAGTGACGTTTTTTCCTCCGCTGTCACACGGAACTTGATGATGTGCGTTTTGTTGTTCGGCGTGTCGTGGTGCTGAGAATTGCTAGGAATCGGTTGAACATTCGTTTTGGTCATTGTACCTCCTGTCTGTTTGATAACTCCTCGGTGAAGTTATGTAAAGCACGACACGCCGTTGCTGTTCGCACCGTCAGGTGCGAACCATGAGCAGGGTTTGGGGCAGGCACGCCCCAACAAGATCACTTCGGAAATGCAGACGCATTGAAGAAGTGAAGTCCCGGTGGAGCACAACATTTTCAAGAATTGAAAATTTGTGGCCACGGGACGGTTCTTGCCCTCTACCGCTGCGCTCAAAATCGTTTCCGGGTAATTGTTTCCGAATTGTTAAGGCGTAAAAATAAGTAGAGGTTGTGCTGCTCATGTATGTGGGTCACCGTTTGCTCCGAACGAAGTTCCTGCCCCTGTTTTGCAGCGGCGTTGACGAAAAGTCGGTATCACGTCCGGTCGGCTTATGAAATTTTCAAGGTACGGCTCTCCAAAAAGAAAAATACCGCCCACGCAGCGCAGCGATGATTTTGTCGGGTGAATCGGCGGCAAAATGAATCGGGTGTGTTGCGGGGCGGTAAAAATCTTCATGGAGAATAAATCCTCGCCGCTCTGTACTTTTCTACAAATTTGGTGGGATTTGCGATAAAGGGTATCACGGATTGCGGCGAGCGTCAAGATGGTTTTGCAAATTTTATTGCAGTAAAGCGGTGATAGTAGGACTTATTGTTGGTATATTAACATGGAACGCCTTTTGGAATTTTGAAGATGTAAATAGAATCAACAGAAAAAGCCCACTTACACCGCTGGCAATCACACCGCCATCCATGACAAAGTCTGCACTTGTGAGGATAGCCGAGCCGCTCATCCAGAAGCAAGGTGTACAATGCTGCGATTTCTTCCGGGTGGCGCTTTGCAGCGGCCAGTATATTCTCGGTGCTGCCCTCAAAGACATTCCGCAGAAATTACAAGCATCCATTAACATTTCTCAAACAAAACTCAAACAATACCGGAACATTGGCAGGTTATACTGAGGCGAGGATGGAGGGCGGGTCAGATGAGATCGGGCGAAAAACTGAAAGTTCTGGACGCCGAGATTTGTGCACGCAGGGGGCTTGCAGTTTCCGCCCGGAAGCAGTATGCTGAATATAAAAGAGCGGCAGGCATCCTCTCTCATCGGGCTTGTGCTGACACAAGCGGCACGCCTGTCCTTTCCCCACGACGAGCCGGGATAGGACCCATCCGTCTCTAATGGCGTTTTAGGACGATGTACGGGCGGCTGTGTGGTGTTGCCGGGGTGCTTTATGCTCTGGCGGGGTTCCAGACTCAGACAGCAGGAGGAAAACAAATGATCCATATTCTTGTGGTAGACGATGACGCAGCGCTGAACAAGACGGTCTGCACCTATCTCAACGACTGCGGCTTTGAAACAAAGGACGTGCTGGATGCGCAGAGCGCCTTTGAAGAGATGTACAACAGCCTGTATGACCTCATCGTGTCGGACATCATGATGCCGCAGATGGATGGCTTTGAATTTGCCCGGACGGTGCGTCAGGTCAACAAACATATCCCGATCTTATTCATGTCGGCTAAGGATGATCTGCCTTCCAAACAGAAGGGATTTCAGCTGGGGATCGACGATTACATGGTAAAGCCCGTGGAACTGGCCGAGCTGGAAATGCGGGTGCGCGCCTTGCTGCGCCGCGCCAACATCGAGATGGAACGCAAATTGACGGTGGGCAATCTGGTGCTGGATGCCGATGCTGTGACCGCCGAGGTGGACGGCGAAGAGATCCCTGTGGCGGCGCGGGAGTTCAATATCCTGTACAAGCTGCTGTCCTACCCCAAAAAGACCTTTACCCGTGCCCAGCTCATGGACGAGTTCTGGGGATTGGAAAGCGAGACCAGCCTGCGGGCCGTGGATGTCTACATCACCAAGCTGCGGGATAAATTTTCCGGCTGCGACGGCTTTGAGATCAAGACGGTGCGCGGCATCGGGTACAAGGCGGTGCTGTTATGAAGCGGGAGACGTTCTGGCAGCGGCAGAAGCAGCACAGCCTGTTTCCGCCGTCCCTGTTCTTTGTTTACCTCGGGACGCTGCTCCTGATGTCCGGCGTCCACACCGGCCTCATCGTCGGGATGAATTCGCTGGGCTGGTCGGATCTGGTGCAGGTGTACATTCCCCTGCTCTACTGGGGCGCTGTGGCAGTTGTACTGACTCTGTTCACCCGCCGGATGATCCGCAAGACCTACGAGGAACCTATGCTCCGGCTGGCCGATGCAACCCGGAAGGTGGCCGAGGGCGATTTCTCGGTCTATGTGCCGCCGGTGCACACGGCAGACAAGGCCGACTATCTGGACCGGATGATCCTGGATTTTGACAAGATGGTGGAGGAGCTGGGCAGCATCGAGACACTGAAAACGGATTTCTTCTCAGATGTTTCCCACGAGTTCAAATCGCCGCTGGCGGTCATTTCCAGCAACGCGGAGTTGCTGCAGAAAAGCGGTAAACTTTCCACCGATCAGGCAGAACAGGTGGAAAACATCCGCTACGCCGCCAAACGACTGGCAAACCTCATTCAGAATATGCTCAAGCTGAACAAGCTGGAAAAGCAGACCATCCGCCCCGCACCGGAGACCTTTGACGTCTGCGCCCAGCTGTGCGAGTGCGCAGTGCAGTTCGAGGATGTGTGGGAGAAGAAAAATCTCGATTTTGAAGCCGACATGGAGGACAGCGCCGCCGTGTACGCCGACCCCGGCCTGCTGGAAGTGGTGTGGACCAACCTGCTGTCCAACGCCGTCAAGTTTACCCCGGAGGGCGGTACGGTCACCCTCCGGCAGCGGACAGAGGACGGCCGGGTGCTGGTATCGGTGGAAGATACCGGCTGCGGCATGACACCTGAGACCATACGGCATATCTACGATAAATTCTATCAGGGCGATTCCAGCCACGCCACGCAGGGGAACGGTCTTGGTCTGGCACTGGTAAAGCGTATTCTGGAACTGTCGGACGGCAGTATCACGGTGGAAAGCAGGCTGGGCAAAGGTTCGGTCTTTACGGTGGCGCTGCCATGTGCACTTCAGAACGCACCGGAGGAACACGCATGGAGCAGATGAAAAACTTTACGACCTACGAATACAAAGAAATCACGGTGTGCAGTGACAAGGCTCCGCTGTATCTGGATTGCTACGAAAGCTTCGGCTGGAAACAGGATGAGAACTTTTCCCCGCAGGAAAGCGGTGATAAGGTCACGCTGAAGCTGAAGCGCGACCGCCGACTGGTGAACAAGGTGGAGTTGACCCGCCTGCAGCGCAACTTTGAAGCCACCATGAACGAGATCATTGCGCTGGAACATTCCAAGTCCACGGCGGCCACCATCTGGGCGCTGTGTACCGGACTGGTTGGCACGGCATTCATGGCCGGGTCGGTGTTTGCTATTGCCGCAGCGCCTCCCCGGGTCCTGCTCTGCATCGTGCTGGCGGTTCCGGCTTTTGCGGGCTGGATCGCACCCTATTTTGTTTACCGCATCCTCCGGGACAAAAAGACCCGGCAGGTAAATCCGTTTATTGAAGAAAAACCGAAGAAATTTACGCAATGTGCGAAAAAGGACAGTCGCTTTTATGAGAGCATCCCTTCCTTTGAAAATTCGATTACAGATCATGCAGTCGGTGCAAAAAAGCATCGGCTGCTTTTTCTTTTTGCGAAAAAATGCATTAACAAAACCCAAACAAAGTTCAAACATTCCGCAAACATGGCTGTTGTATACTCTCTCTCGTAAACGGCAGATGCGCCACGGAACAGAAAGGAGAAGCCAAATGGCACAGTATCACATCAAACCCGGGAAGGTCGGCAATGCCCTCATCGACACCTACTACAAAATCGAGAACGGTGTAGTTGGTACTTATAAAAAGATCGAAGACGGCGCTGTCGGCACCTACAAGAAAATCGAAACGGCATTTGTGGATCGCTTTCTGGAAAAGGCGGACGAGCCGGAAGAGAAGAACGACAACAAGTAACAGGAGGAAAACACTATGAAGAAAAGTAACTTTATTGCACTGATCCTTGGCACCATTGGCACTGTATTCTTTGCACTGGGTATGTGCATGGCAATGATCGAAGAGTGGGGGATGTTCCGGCAGGGCATCGTCTGCGGTGTCATCGGTCTGGTGGTGCTTCTGGCCGACCTGATCATCTGGCGGCGGATGGAGGGCAAGGAACCCATCCGCCTGAATGGTAAGACCTTGGGCACCATTGCACTGGCTGTTATCGGTGCGCTGCTGCTGGGTGTCGGTATGTGCCTTTGCATGGTGTTCAGCAAGATGGTGCTGGGCATCGTGATCGGTCTGGTAGGTATTGTGGCGCTGATCTGCCTCATCCCGCTGACAAAGGGCCTGAAGTAAGCGTTAACAATTTTCAAACCGAAACCGAACAAAGAACGAACATCCATCTGCTATCCTGATGCTATTGGATGAAAGTCCCCCAAGACTTCGTCTGAATATAAAAACAAAAACCATTTTATAAAGGAGAAATAACAATGAACAACAACATGAAACTGCCTGCAAACTGCGCAATGATGAACGATGACGAGATGATGAATGTGAGCGGCGGCAGCGCCATCGAGACCGCCTTCAAGGCTATGATCGCCATCGGCGGTGCTGCTGCACTGACCGGCGTGGCTGTGGTTGCCGCAAAGGGCATCCTGAGCATCTTCGGCGGCGACCCCGGCCAGTGGATCCAGGATTCTATCAACAGCGGTAAGAACTTCATTGATGCCTCTTTGAACGCCGGCCAGAATTTCCTGAACAAGCTGATGGGCAAGTAAAACGCTATCCTCTGAATTTTTCCATATTGCACTCCGGTGCAGCAAAGGCAGAGCCTGTTTTCAGGTTCTGCCTTTGCTCTTTTCCGGGATCCGGAAATTAACACAGAACAAATCCTTCCCAAACAATTCTCAAACGGGGAAACCGTACAATGGAAGCATCAGAACAGAGGAGAAAAACATCTGATGGAAAATTATATTGCCGAAGAAGAAACGCCATTGTAAGTTGCAGGGGGAAAGTTTCAATGAAAAAGATCTATATTCTGCTGACAAAATCGGACACCTGGGTATCCCATCTGATCGGGCTGGCCACGAATGATACTTATACCCATGCCTCGATTTCCTTTGAACCGGATCTGCAGCCGATGTACAGCTTTTCCCGCAAGTTCGTAAATCTGCCGCTTCCGGCAGGGCTGCGGATGGAGCCGCTGGATCGGGGATTTTATAAAAAATACAACTACATCCCCTGCGCCCTCTACGAGCTGAACGTGACGGATCAGGTGTATGAAAATGCAAAAGCGGAGGTGGAGCGGATGATGCAGGATGCAGAACACTGCCCCTTCAATCTGATCGGATTGCTGCTCTGCCGGATGCAGATCCCGTTTCACCGGGAAAACCAGTATTTCTGCTCCGAATTTGTCAGCGAGGTGCTGAGCCGCAGCCATGCGCTTGCCATGCCCAAGGTGCCCTCTCTGATGCGTCCAAATGATTACGCACACCTGAGCCAGCTCCGGTGCCGCTTTGAAGGCAGACTGAATGAATTACTCGCCGGAAAGGAGCTTCCTCTTGCAGCATAAAAGAACAGGTAAGACCGGTACGGCGACGGAGTATCCCATCGACAACTCTGCGTTCATTCATCTGGCGGTACATAACAAATGGCACTCCAATGTCTTTCGACTGGAGTGCCATTTGAAAAATGCAGTTTGTCCGGCACGATTGCAGCAGGCAGCGGATGCTGCGGCAGTCCGTTTCCCGATGCTTGCGGCCGGGATCCAAAAGCGCGGGACTGGCTTTGTGGTCGTACCCTGCCCGGAGGATTTGAATATCCGGGTGGACAGTCAGCCGCTTCTGTATATGTCGAGGGAAGAGATTCGGGACTGTGCCATGCGTGTACTGTATGGATCACACCATATTGCACTGGAATTTTTTCATTCGCTGACCGATGGGTGCGGTGGGCTGCAATTTTTGAAAGGACTGCTGGCAGAGTACTTTGGGGTCCCGATGCAGCCGTTGCCCATCAAGGAAGCATGGGAGGACAGCTACCAAAAGTACGCCGCCAGAGGAACGCCGACTTCTATGCCGGGAGGAGCTTCGTATCTGCTGCCCGCTGCACCGCCGGAAAACAGCCCGGTCCATAGAACAACATTGACATTCTCGGTGGATGAATTGCGAGCCAAAGCAAAAGCAGAGCACACCACCCTGACAGCATGGTTTACAGCGCTGTTTGCTCAGACGGCAATGCAGCTGCAATATCAGAATATTACACCGGACAGACCATTGCAGCCCGTGCAGATCATGATTCCCATTGATCTGCGCAAACGCTTTCCAAGTGCATCATGCAGAAACTTTTCTCTGTATGCTTTGCCAAAGCTGACACCGGATACGGCGAAAGGCTCATTTTCGGAAATTGCGGAGAGCATGGCAGTTCAGATACAGGCCCAGAGCAGCTATGCGCGGCTACAATCCGCTATCGCTACCAATGTGGCACTGGAACGCAAGACCTCAGCACTTCCCCTCTGGATAAAATGTGCCGCACTGCGGAAGGGATTTGAGATCTGCGGTGGACGCAGCTCCTGCATCACGCTGTCTAATCTTGGACAGGTGACATTTCCAGACCCGGTCCAACGGGAAATTGAACGACTGGATTTTCTGCTGACGCCACGCGCTCATTCGCCATACAATTGCAGCATGATATCCGTAGGCAATACCTTGAGCCTGACGATTACCCGTCGGGGCCCGGAAAGAGGATTTGAAAAGATTTTTTTGCAATACTGTGCGGAAATCAAAACGTTTGAAATTCAATCCGAATCATAAAGCAATCTACAATAAGCGGCGTTTGACAACACAAGGCTTTTGCGTAAATCAAAGATTGATAACTCACGCTATTTTCCTGTTGCAATCTGTATCAAGATATGGTATACATATTATACGAAAGGCCTGTGCGAAAGAACGAACCATCATTCAATGATGTATAAATGGAGGTGCCTGCCATGACCGCCGTGATCTACGCCCGCTATTCCAGCGATAACCAGCGCGAAGAGTCCATCGAGGGGCAGATCCGTGAATGCACGGCGTACGCTGAGAAGAACGGCATCACCATCGTCAAGCACTATATTGACCGTGCCATCTCTGCCAAGACGGACAACCGCCCGGAGTTCCAACAGATGATAAAGGACAGCGACAAAAAGCTATTTGACATCGTGCTGGTCTGGAAGCTCGACCGTTTTGCCCGGAACCGCTACGACAGTGCCCGGTATAAGACCCAGTTGAAGAAAAATGGTGTCAAGCTCATGTCTGCCACCGAGATCATCTCCGAGGGGCCGGAAGGCATTATTCTGGAATCGGTGTTGGAGGGCTATGCAGAATACTACTCTGCTGACCTTGCCGAAAAGGTCGTCCGTGGACAGACCGAGAACATCCTGAAAGGCCGCTGCAACGGTGGTCGTGGAACGTTTGGATATACGCTGGATTCCGAGCGGAAATTTCACATCGACCCGCTTGCCTCCCCTTTCGTGCTGGAATCGTTCAGGAAGTACCGGGATGGTCTTACAATGAAAGAGATTCGGGACTGGCTGAATGAAAATGGTATCAAAAATCCGGTGGGCGGTGCGTTTACTTATAACAGTGTCGAACATATGCTCAAGAATCGGCGGTACATCGGGGAGTTGAAATTCCGGGATGTGGTCGTGCCGGATGCCATCTCGCCCATCATTCCGCTGGAACTGTTCGATGATGTTCAGGAAAAGATCGCAAAAAACAAGAAAGCCCCTGCCCGTAGAAAGGCAGAGGATGACTACCTGCTCACCACCAAGCTGTTCTGCGGCTACTGTGGTGCACTGATGTTTGGCGAAAGCGGTACGAGCCGGACTGGAGAAGTCCACCGCTATTATAAAATGTGCCACCGCCAAAAGAAGAAGGGCTGCAAGAAGAAAACCGTCCGTAAGCAGTGGCTCGAAGATTTGGTGGTCAATCAGACGATGCAGCTTGTCCGGGACGATGCTGCTATGGAATCTATCATCGCCAAGGTCATGGAGTTGCAGGATAAGGAAAACACCAACATCCCTCTTTACGAGAAGCAGCTTCGGGATGCGGAATCAGGTATCCAGAATATGCTCAATGCGATTCAAGCCGGAATCCTGACCAGTTCCACCAAGGAACGATTGGAGCAGCTCGAAGAAACCAAACGTGAACTTGAGGCCCGCATTGCGGAAGAAAAGCTGGCAAAGCCCAAAATCAAAGAGGAATTTATCCGCTTCTGGCTTCTCCGATTTCGCAAACTCAATATGAACCAGAAAGACCAGCGGCAAGCGTTGGTGGATACGTTCATCAATTCGATTTACCTGTATGACGATAAGGTTTTGATAACCTTCAACTATAAAGAAGGAACACAGACCGTCACCTTTGGAGAAGCGACAGAAGTTGCATCCGAGGGAAATGGTTCGGATTTGGATTGCTTTACTGCACCAAGTAAAATCCCACGATTGACCGTTGAAAATACGGTGTAAATCGTGGGATTTCTTGTTTTATAACGACCCCGAAATGGCTGGAATGTGCCTTACGACTCAAAAAATGCCTCTCGTGTGCCTTATGTTGGTGTTTTGGCTGGGGGAGTCGTACTGTTGGACTTCTGAATACGAGTTTATAAAAAACATTGTATTCATTTTGAAAATCGTTGAAAAATTACAGAAAATTCGTGCGGAATTGCCTTGACGGATGAATTTGTTTTGGGTATTCTAATATTGGGAGGTGTTGACCGTGATTTTAAAATCATTAACAGTGAGTGGTTTCAAAAATGTAAAATCCACTTGTTTGGATTTTACGAGCAAGACGCTTGCCGTTGTTTCACCAAACAATTATGGCAAGAGTAATTTATTAGAAGCACTGACTTTTGCGACAGACTTTATTTCTGCAGGAACAAAGCAGCGAACCATGATGATGTCTTGGATTGATGGTATTCCAATTGTGAAGGGATTAGATAGTTCGCCGTTTCAATTTGATATGGAATTTGAACTCCCAAATCAAGAAGAATACCGTTTTGTTCATTACGGCTTTACCTTTTTGTGGTACCGTGATGATAAAACGGGACAGAAGATTATAGATGAGCGATTGGAGATGAGGCCAACAGAAAGTGTAAGGTACTCAGCTTATTTAAAACGTTCGTCTAATCAATACAGAAAAGGCAAGTCAACTAATGCTTTTCGAAATCTTATGCTAGATTCGAATACACTGGCGATAGATGTATTGCCTTCGATTAAAGATTTAGAGTATGGTCCTATAATACAAGCTGTTCGAGAATTTGAGTACCGTGTTTGTGACACGTTAGATGTCAAAGAACGTTTTCAACCTACCCCGATTCGACTAGCTGATGACGATGATAAACATATTCGATTTGATGATGAAGATATTCCGCGCGCACTTCACCAACTTAAAGAATTGTACCCGAATCAGTATTATGAATTTGAAGATGCGGTATATTCCTTATTCCCGGATTTTTCATCTATTGATATTCAAGCCCATGAATTAAACTTAACCGAGAATAAAAACGTACGAGTGATATATTCTGATGATCCGGATGCACAAGCTGAAGATTTGCCACCAGTGCCGTTTCATTTTAAAAGATAAGGTATACCGAGTTGTCATTCGGAGCGATGCACTTAATCAACCAGTAAGCTTGGCATCTATGTCAACGGGAACCAAACGGATTTTTTGGTTGTTGACAAATATTTTTATTGCAAGCTGCAATAATGTTTCATGTATTGGTATTGAGGAATTGGAGACTAGCATACATCCGAAGATGCTGAAGGATTTGTTGAATATAATTTCTGAAGCGCTAGAGGATACCTGTCTTATAATCTCTAGTCACTCGCCTTATTTAGTGCAATATCTCAAACCAGGTCAACTCTATGTTGGAGGAATGGAAGAACTTGGCGTGGCACAATTCTATAGAATCGCAGCGACCAAAGAGAAAAAACTGTTGACTGCGGCACGTGCCTATGGGCTGTCAGTGGGCGAATACTTGTTTGAACTTATGTCGGGTGAAAGCGACTCCTTTAAAACCCTACGGAATTATCTGGAGGGTATGTGATGGAAAATTCTTATGAACAGGGATTTGCTTTTATCTTGGAAGCTGCAACAGAACTCGCGTTCTATGATATTTTGCTGAATTTTTTGGCAGAAAGGCATCCAGAGTGTAAACTGGAGAAGCGGACTTCTGATGAAATATATGAGCCATTTTATGTTGTGCAAGGTCCATTTGGAACGCGGGTTATTAGAATGAATGCGGTCGGAACGATTACTCAAATCAAAAACTCTGTGCATTGGTTTCAAAACACTTGTATCCATGCTAAGGGGAAAAAGATTCCATGGACTGTATTCCTCTGTTATGATACGGATTCCTATAATGCGGATATCACTAAATTTTATGAGGATGACTGGAAGAATTTCCGCAAAGAGATAAGCAAAGGCAGTAGAACGGTGAAAATCATTGATTTGGCTGCAAGCGCCGAAATTGAGGATGTTTTCCTCTTGGATTTACATGGAATAAGTCAGTTTTTGGGGCTCGAAGAAGATTTGAAACCAGAGGATGTGCCGAATGGACACAAGGGAAGTGCACGGTTAAAGCAATTGATTCTAAAACAACGTCAGTTAAATCGAACAATGGTAGTTTACCATAAAGGAGAGCGTGCAAAGAACTTAATCAAATTTTTGGACTTACAAAAGATTATGGAAAGCGATTTGTTGCCGCTTTATCATTTGGAAAAGATCTTTGAAGCGTGACGAGTTCAACTTTTAGAGAGTCAAAAGTTGAACTCGTGGATAGAAAACGCGTTTTTTAACACGGGATTGAAAAATGAATTGTATTTAAATATCAACTTTGTTGTTTTTGGTGTACTTGACACCAGAAAAAGAACAGAGTGCCTTGTGCTGGATGCCCGGCGGGGCGGGTGTTTTCGCCTGTTCATCGCCTGTTTGGGGCAAAGAAAAAGCCTGTCCGGTGTGTAGCCGGGCGGGCTTTCGTGCTGTCTGTAGGTGCTGCGGCTCTATCGTGGGTCATGCACTCTGGGCGGTGGGCTTCTCTTTTTCAGTCTTGGCAAGGTAGTTGTAGGCCATGCGGCAGACACCCTCCCCGGTGTAGTAGTCCCCCAAGAGGTCCGCAACCTCTGCCCATGTCAGGCAGCGGACAAAGCGCAGACGGAAGATCAGATACAGGCGTGCGTCCTGAATCGTGGAGCAAAAGGTAACGGCCTTATCTCGCTCCTGTTCGGCCTGTTCCTCAAGGTAGGTGATTCGTGCATCCATGTCGGCGATCTCAACGGCCAGCCTCCCGGTGCTGTCTTTCACGCCGGATGCGTGGGGCATACCGTTCAGTGAGGGTGCAGCAGGTTCGGCTCGTTCACGCAGGAACTTCAAAGCCTCGCGGTTCTTTTGGATGGTCTCATTCAGGTGGAAGTAGCGAGAGATCTCTGTGAGTGTCATTGTTTCCCCTTTCATCAATTCGACTGCGCCTATTTTACCACAGAAGAAACCAAGAATCTATCATAGAACGATGAAAAACACCCTCTGCGGCCGTTTGTGGGCTGTCAGAGGGTGTTTCTGTCACTGTTCGATGGTCTGTGCCCTGCGCTTCCGCCGGGCGCGTTCTTTCCGGATGCCCTGCACCCTGCCAGCGTTCCAAAGGGCGGTGAGGTCAAGCATGACCCGGTATACTCCGTCTACCTCGATGGGGCTTGGTGCGTTCAGGATGGACAAGTGCAGCTCCCGAACGGCTTTCATGGTTTCGGACGAGCTGGCCAGCCAAGACAGCTTCATGGCTTCTTCTGCGGTGATGGTGGGGATCTTCGGCATATCATCATAGTGCTGCATAGCGTTCCTCTCTTTCTTCAGGAAGCGGATTCGCTGGCCGTGTGCGGCTGCGTCTCCGGCGTTGATTCGGCGTTCATGAGCTGTTGCGGCTTATCGTGCAGTGCATGGAGATAGGTCAACAGGCGGTCTTTGTCGGCGGCTGACAGGCTGCGGACACGGCAGAGGACTTCTTGCCACTGGGCTGCGGTCATACTGCTGCACCCCCTTCCAACAGCTTGGCCACGCTCTTGCCGGCCTTTGCTGCGGCTGCATCCAGTGCGGCCAGCTTCCACAGAAAGCCGGTGTCAACCTTGGCGGTCAGGCTCTCGCCCTTGTGGATCGCTGCCACGGTGTAGCCCTGCTGGGCGTACTGCTGCCGGATCCAGCTCTGCGGAGTCTGGTTCAGGTGGTCGAGCGTGTTCATCCGGCCACCATCCAGCACGATGCTTTCCCGGTGCAGGGTGCGGGGCTTTGCTTCCCGCTGGTCGATGTACTCTACCTCGAAGGAGTGCAAGCTGATTTTCTTCTCCAACTTCATGGTCATATCCTCCCATCATGCCCGGCGGGCTTCCATCTTCCCGCCGGGGGTCTCTGCTCGTGTTACAGGGCTTCCAGCGGCTGCACCTGCGATGCACCGAAGAACGATGCCCGGTAGGTCTGGCCATCTCCCTTGCTGCTGTGGATCAGCACCGCCTGAAACAGAGCCTTTGCACCATGCTCCACCATGTACCCGGCGGCTTTCCAGCCCGCCCAGGTGTTCACGGGCTCGGTGATCCCGGCGGCCTGCTGGGCTTCCTCGATGCGCTGGGCGTTGACCGGGGCGGCCTTTGCACTGTTCCATGCCCGGTGCAGGGCTTCGGCAAAGCTGCTCACACCCTTGCGGTACAGCTTCCACGCCTTGTGCATGATCTCGGAGAGATTGTACTTCTTCATTCTGTCCTCGCTTTACTTTGCGGGTCAGCTCCTGTATAATGGGCTTGACCCTTTGGTGGGTTTGGCTCGGTGATTTCGTTGGTAGCGGACACCGGGCCATTTTCTTTTATACAGCTTTCAGGAAGTGGGTTACTGTCTTAGCTGGCGTTCTGCTCTTGCGCTCCCGGTACATCCTTCGTCCCTTGCCTTCCGGTCGTGCTTCCCTTGCTGTGTCTTTATTATATCACTTGATTCTGGTGATTTCTATTGACGTTATCACTAAATATGAGTGATAAATCTTGTTTGCTTTTCACTTGTTTTTAGTGATACCATAATGTATAATAGATACAGAAGGGGGGATTATGATGCCTATTCGATACAAGATTGAAATTCTGCCAGCACTTAAGGGGATTGGCTATACTCAAACCCGAATTCGGGAAGATAAACTCATGGGTCAGGCCACCTTGCAGCAGCTTCGGCACGGTGAGCTTGCATCATGGAAAACAATCGACACAGTTTGCCGTTTGCTCGACTGCCAGCCGGGTGATCTGCTGGAGTATGTGCCGGATGAAGTGCCGAACGCTGAAACGCTTGCGGCTATCCATGAGCTGGACAACGGCGGCGGTGAGCATTTTACAGGCTCCACGGAAGAACTTGTAAACAAGCTGCTGGATGAACCTACCGGGGAAGAATGAAATTTCTTCGTTGAATCGTTCTTCGGTCAAATTTAGAGCTTGACAAAGTTCAAGCTATCGTGTATAATGCCATCAATGAAACCCGACCGGCCTCTCAACGATGCGCATTAGGTCGGGTATTTTTTTGTTTATAAGACATTGGAAGTGAAGCCATGCCAACAACAGATCAAACAAAGCCGTTCAAAAATTACGATGAACAAATAGCGTTACTCCGTGAAAGAGGGCTTATCATTACAGATGAAGCCTATGCCAGAGACGTTTTGAAGCGAATGAACTATTATCGCTTTAGTGCGTACTCGTTGACGCTGCGGGAAAATGACCGCTTCTTCCCAGAAGTCACGCTTCAGGACATGGTAGCCCTTTATGACTTCGACCAAGAGTTTAGAAGTCTTATCTTCAAGTATGGAGCTATCGTTGAAACGGTCGCCAGGGCGTATATCGCCTACTACCACGCTCAGCAGCACGGCCCGCTGGGGTATCTGAATAACCAGAATTTTGAGATTGAACAGTATCATGCTGTATTTCTGAGTACTCTCAACAGGGAGATTTCCAGATCTGAGGAGCCGTTTATCATCCATCACAAGCGCGATAAGCGGGGCGTGTATCCGCTTTGGGTGGCTGTCGAGGAAATGACATTCGGCACGCTCTCACAGTTCTACAAGAATATGCTGGAAGCAGACCGTGAAGGGCTGGCACAGCAGTATTTCGGCCGCAAGTCGGTTTACATTGAGAACTATCTGCAATGTGCCGTTGTGGCCCGGAACATAGCCGCACACGGTGGCCGCTTCTATAACCGCACAAGGCTCAGCCCGGCGGTAAAGTTGCCGTTGATGATGCGCCGGAACAATGTAGATAACAGCTCACCGTTTGCTTATTTCTATGCAATCTTTGAATTGCTACCAGATGCCGACAAGTTCAGCTATATCCGGGAAAATGGAGAAGCTGTTCCATAAATACCCGGCAGCTGAACTGTTTCGGATGGGCTTTCCTGTGAATTGGAGAGCGTTGTTGAATGTTCCCAGTGAATCAGATACTTAAATCACCGGAGGACGGAACAGGCAGCCGTCACCCATCGTTCGGAGATGTGGGAAGTGTCACCCCGCCCGGTTTCAAGAGGTCGTTGCAGAGATGCAGCGGCCTTTTGCTTTATGCAATGTGCGGAAAGCCCCCGCCGGGACCGTCTGAACGAGGATAGAACCCACGGCAAGGAAAACACACCCACAGGAAAAAGCAAAGCCCTCAGCCGCCTTGTATGACGGTCTGGGGGCTTTGTCATGCAGCGATTTTGTTGAGGTCAACAGAATCGTGCAGCTGAAGTGCAGCGTCCGGCGGGTGCTGCACGGTCAAAGGGTTTGGGATGCTGCCCAACAAGTCCTTGCAAGGCAAGAGGCTTTGTACATACAAAGACACTGCTTGCAGCGCCTATGGTGGTACCACAGCGCACTGCTTGCGAGTGATAAGCCCCCTGCAAGGGCGCACGACTTTCAACGAAAGTCTAGTGCGTTACACCTCATTGAGGGGGATTGCGTTACTCATCATCGTTAGTCAGCTTTTCGTCCCATGCCCGGCGTTCCCGGACACAAGCCTCATACTTGGCCGGGTCGTAGCGGAACGTGGCGATTTCTTCCGCAATCTGGTTGACCTCGCCTCGCATATACTCGGCCACCTCTGCCGGGTCGGACAGGGCGGCGGCATTGATGGCCACTCGGCTGGGCAGCGCCATCAGCGCACCCCGGATGGTGTAGATAAGTTCGGCGGTCATGGCAGCAACGTCCTCGCTGCGGTGCATCTGCCCAGACAGCTCCTTGGCTTCTGCCTGTGCGATTTTGGCCTTGCTGGTCTTGAGCGTGGCCTCAGCCTTGGCCTTGACCCGCTCAATCTTCTTGGCTTCTTCCGCTTCTTCTTTGGTCATGCCGCCACGAGCAAGGCTGCCGATATATGCTTGTACTGCATCAGAGAGAATATACTTTCCGGGAGACGAACTAACCAACACTCCGTCCTGTGAAAGCTGTCTGATCCTTCGTGCAGTTAGGCCAATAATAGAAGCCAGTTGCGTGGTGGTGACTTCTTTTTCGGCAAGATTTTCTTTGTGTGTCATGTAAATTCTCTCTTTCTTTGTGATAGAATAGCCGTTTTTATTCCATACAAGCGGTAACGAAACGGCTTGATTTTCTCTTGATAAGTAGCGTAAGGTCGGGGTCATCGAGCCCGCTATGAACTAGGGTACCCATTCACAGTACCTTGAGGGGGTGCCGGGCTTGAGATGGGCTACCGGGTGTGATAGAATGGCTGCGGGATGTGGTCTGTCAATCGCTCCCGCTTGGCTGCCTTGCGAGTTCGCTGCTTGCATGGCGGCCTTTTGTTTTGCCTTATGGTCTGCCCTTCGTTTGCCGACCACTCTCGCTGCCTTTATGGTTCGGATGGCGTGCGGCTCGGTATGCCTCCAATTCGGCCATGAGCTTCGGATCCTGTTGGAACCGTTTATGGTATTCGAGGAAAACACGACCGATTCGCTCTGCGACCTCCGGCGGGATCTCGTTCACATTGACATGAATGTTAGTATTCATCTGTGCCTCCTGTTGTTGAGTGTGGTAAGCGGTTTAGTTGTGCATATACGGCAGCAGCATATGATAGACAAGTTGCAGGACGTTCAGCGGAATGCTCTGCCCACGCTGTAAGACCGCCTCAATACAGGCGATGTACACTGCGCCGGTTGCGTCATAGTGGTATGGCTCCCGGCGGCGAGGCCGGTTTTGGTTCGACTTACTCATGAGTTCACCTCCTCATATCAACTTCCAAGAAGCGCTGACGCTCTTTGTCAAAGGTGATGCCGATCTCTCCCACACGGCCTTCCTTGTTTTTCGCTAGGACGGCTTGATATTGCTCTCCGTCGTCCGAAAGAAGCAGGATAGCGTCCGCGTCCTGTTCCAACTGGCCAGATTCCTTCAGAGCGGCGGCAGAGGGGGTGCTGTGGGCAGCACCACGGTTCAGCTGAGCCAGCGCTACCACTAATATTCCGGTAGTCTGTGCCAGCTCGTGCAGGGCGATAGAGATGGCCGTTACCTGCTGATAACGGTCTTTGGCCTTGCCGTCTTCCAGTAGTTGCAGATAGTCGATAAAAACGACCTGCGCTTTCATCCGCTGGGCCTGCGCCTTTATCCACCCAACACTCTTACTCGATGCCGAACGGATAAGCAACGGCAGTTTGTGCAGGTCTGCAAGGCCGTCAAGCTCAGACTGCGGTACCCGTTTTTCCTTCACATCGGCCAGCGGGGTCGACAGACGGTTTGCGATGATGCGGGCGGCAAGAGTGTCCGGGCCGGTTTCCAGCGAGAAATAACACACTCTCAGCCCTCGCCGGGCCATCTCACAAGCCATCTGCAAGGATAAAGCCGTTTTGCCTGCGCTGGGTCTGCCGCCTATGATAAACAGATTGCCCGGGGATAGCTTGAGGTGCTTATCTAGCACGGAAAGCCCGGTGGGGATGTACCGTGGTTTCTCGTCCAAATGCCGAACATAATCATCTACCAGCTCCCCGATAGGTCTGAAATCCTGTCCTTCTCGGTCAAGGGTCAGTGCCTCACCCATCCGGCTGTAGAGTTCCGGCAAGTCTGCAAAGGTGGTTTGAGCGCTGCCAGCCTGCAGGGCCAGACTCTGGAACTGGGTCAAGATTGCCTGTTCCCGAATGAGCTGCGTCCAGCTCTCCACGGTTTCACGGGTGATGCGGATGCATTCTGCTTCACACGCCTGTGCGCATTCCACAATGGCTGTGCTCTGCTCAGGGTATCGGGCGCAAGCCTCCACAGCGTCCAGCTTTCCGGTCGCATTCCAAAAGCCAGATAGAGCGGCGAATACTGGTTGAAGATCCGCCGGGAAATATTCGATTTCCAAATCAGGCAGGGCATAGGGTGCAAGGTTGGGCTTTATGAGCAGGGCACCCAGTAAAATTTTGTGTGTGTTCATGTCAGCACCTCCATTTTCTTTTCCTGAGACGGTTCGGGCTTCCGCCGGGCTTCCCGGCGGGCTTCTACATCGCCCAATGTGCGCACCCCATCAGCCTGCCAGCCTTTCAGAATGCCGTCAACATAGCGCCACTTTCTCACGCCGTTTTCTGCGGCTTCATCAATGGCCTTGCAAATCAGCTCAGTTGAAAACGCTTCCCGGTAGCGTTGTAGCTTGTCTAGCGCAGAGCGGGGAAACTCGCCTATCTCGGCCTGAAAATGCTGTACGATCTGAGCAAGGTCTGAATCTGTCCGGGCTGCTGTTGTGGCGGCTTTCTTACAACTTCTTCCTGAGCTATGCTCTGCTACGCTATGCTGGGTTGTCACTTGGTTGTCAGATGGTATACTAATGGTATCCATTTGGTTGCCAGTTGGCATACCAAGGCTTGCCAAAATATAACGTTTATTCGCGCTTTCTTCGAGCTGCGCAAGTTCGTTTTGAAACGCAGTTGGTTTGTATCTGTCATTGCGTAAATTGTTGTTGGCTTTCCAATCGGTGATAACGAGCACTTTTGAAGGGAAAGAAATGACATATCCGGCGGTTTCCAAGGGCTTCAAATCACGAGCGGTACAGCCAATAGAACGGATAATGGCGCGGGGGTTTGCTACAAACCCATCATCATCACCCTGCATACCAAGATGAAAATACAGGGCCTGCGATTTCAGTGGCAATTCCAGAAAGCTGTCTGTTTCAGTCACTGAATTTGAGAACATTCGTTTTACAGCCATTCGCTTACCTCGCCACCCGGCGGATACCACCCACAGCTTCACCCTGTTCCGCCGGGATGGGGTCGCCTCGCTCAAAATACTGGGCCAAGCTGTTCATATTCACGAGCCAGCGGTGACCGGCCACAACGTACCTGATCTTGCCTGTCCGGCAGAGGGTCCGAATATAGGTCGGCGGTAGACCGTAGATTGCGGCGGCGTCCTTCACGGTTTTCATGACCGGGTATCGGATTAAATCTCCCATTCGATGCACCTCCTTGGTGTTGCTTGAAAGTTGATTCTTGATGCCGTGTCAGCAGTAAAGCACAAATCGAAAAACAATGCAATACCGCCAAATTCTGATTGAAAATTGATGCCATGAACCATTGTTGAAATGAAGTCCTTTGCGTCAAAATCCATCTGGTGTCATCTGGTGATATCCAGTGTCACGCTTTGCAACGGATTACCTTGTTTTGCAATAAGTTTACAGAGGGATGCCCACCTGATTTATGGATAAATGCTGCTGATTTTGCACATCAAAAAGTATTGATGAAATTGATTCATCAATACGATGAACGAAAGTGACTATCACTTGGCCGAAGGACTAAGCTGCTGAATGATTTGGAGGATTGCGGCCTTATCATCATCGGGAAGCTCCCGGCGGAGTTTTCTGGAAAAAGTTCTATCGGTTACACCGATAGCCTCGGCAACCTGCCAGAGAAAAACGCCAGCCGATGCAGCGGCCTCCCGGATGTCTTTGTTTGACTGCGCCTGTTTTATCATAATATCAACCTTTCTTCTCGTTGACGTTGACAATAGAACGTCAACAAGATATAATTTTGAGTGAACAAGCCTTGCTGCTGTTCTCGTTGATGTAATTATAAACTTTTGGAGAACAAAAGTCAATAAAGTTCTCTAAAACAGAACAAACGGAGGCGCATAGCTGTGGCGGTAGAGGAAAAGAGAAATATAAACGAAGATTTTGGAAACAGACTAAGAGAAATCATTGAAAAGAGAAAGAAGAAACAGGACAGAATCTTCGGGCTGTGGCAAAGGATTTGGATGTGTCGCTTGGTGTCCTGTCAGATTGGCAAAACGGAAATAAGACCCCACGAGGGGATTCTATTGCGAAGCTTGCCAAGTATTTTGGTGTATCAGCGGATTACCTTCTGGGTTTGACAGAAGCCCAAACGATAGACACGGATTTAAGGGCGGTTGCTGATTATACGGGACTGACGGAAAACGCAATTTTGGCACTCAAAGATTCGGAAATGTTTGAGTGTTATGATAGAAGTCAAAAGAAAATATTGTCTGATATGCTTTCGGATGAAAGCTGTTTGCGCCAAATTGTAAATAGTATTTATCTTTATTTGAAAGCAACTGAAGAACAGGTGCATGAAGCAGAGGAACTGTTGAAAGGGGATGCGGAAGTGGATTTAAGAGATGCTGATTCGGCAGATATGGAACTTTGTTTGTTTAGAGCATCGAGAGCAGTTGAAGGCTATATGAAGCACCTGAAACATGAAAAGCTGAAAGAGTTGTCCGTTGTGATAGATATAGAAGATCTGTAAGATAGGAATACAGATGTGAGGAAAAACGGTATGGCGAAAATCATAAAGCGCACAAAGAAGGATGGCTCTTGTTCGTACTGCATCCGTGTTTCCAACGGCTACGACCAGCAGGGCCGTCAGGTGCTGGTAAACCGCACCTTCACTCCCCGCCGGGCTTGACCGGGAAGAAGCTGGAAAAGGAACTGCAACGGCAGGCAGATGCCTTTGAACAGGAAGTGCACAACGGTATTTCGCTGGACGCGTCCATGAAGCTGGATGAGCTGATAGAACGCTGGTTCACCGAGTACGCAGATAAGCAGCTCAAGGCCAAGACAGCCGCCGAATACAGAAAGCTGGTTCCGAGGGTGTCAGCGGCACTGGGGCACATGAAAGTGAATCAGATCCGGCCTGCGCACCTCATGGCGTTCTATGCAAACCTGTCCGAGGACGGAGTACGGAAAGATTCCACCTATACGGCTACAACTGCCCTGCTGAAGCTGCTGCCCAAGGGCAAGAGGGCAAGGATCCGGGAGACCGCCGGGATAGGAGAAGAAACCATGCGCGGCCTGTGCAGCGGCAAGCCTGTCAGCCGGAAAACCGCTGAGAAGGTTGCCGATGCCGCCGGACTGCCCCTGTCCAAAGCCTTTACCGAGAAGGTCAGGGCGGATGGTAAGCTGGGCGGCAATACGCAGCTGCACTATCACCGCTTCTTGTCCAGCGTGTTCACAAAGGCGGTCAAGTGGCAACTGATTGATGAAAACCCCTGTCGGCGCACAGAAGCCCCAAAGGCGGCAGAAATCGAAGTAGAAGCCTTGCAGGAAGATGATGTGGCAAAGCTGCTGGAAGCCCTATGGGACGCGCCAGCGCAGTACAGCGTTATCACACAGCTGGCCTTGCTCACAGGTGCCCGCCGGGGCGAGATATGCGCCCTGCGCTGGTCAGACATTGACCTCGAAGCCGGGGTAATCTCCATCAATAGGACGGTTCAGAACATTGCCGGACGCGGCACGGTGTTCACCGCTCCCAAGACAAAACGCTCCCGGCGGTGCATCAAGATAGGCCCGGACTGCGTGGCCCTGCTGCGGGAGTACCGCCAGCACCAGAAGGCCGAACGGTTCAAGGTCGGCTCTGAGTGGGTGCGCCGGGTGGAGATCGAGAACGGCAAGACGGTAGACAATGACCTGTTGTTCACCCGCTGGAACGGTCAGCCGTTCGACCCCAACGCGGTTACAAGCTGGTTTCCGGGCTTCCTGGCCGCCCATGATCTCCCGGCGGTTCACTTCCACAGCCTGCGCCACACCAACGCCAGCTTGCTGATAGCGGCCCATGTGCCTGTTACAACGGTTTCGGGCAGACTGGGCCACGCAAAGACCAGTACCACCACGGACATTTACGCCGGGTTCATCCGTTCCAGCGATGCGGCGGCAGCGGACGCGCTGACGGACGTTTTCAGCCGAATCAAGGAAAAGTCACACGCATAACAAAAGACGGCCCACAGGGGCGTTTCTGCCGCCCTCGTGAGCCGTCAACTTTTTTGCTTTCTTCATGGTGTCCGTTTTATGGGATTGTATGCCCTCTGGAAATTGCCTTAAAATTGCCTTGTTTCACAGAAACAAAGAGAAACGAAGATGCACAAACATGAATAAAAACAACGATGAATCTATATAAACGGCAACAACCAGAAACATGGGAAACCGTATAAAGACCCTCTACGAATCAGTAGGCCGGGGGTTCGAGTCCCTTCCATCGCACCAGAAAATGCCGTGAAATCGAAAGATTTCATGGCTTTTTTGTTTGTAAGCCATGGCTGCACGGTTTCTGCACGGTTTTTGCACGGTCGGTGTTATCCATGTCCGATTATGTAGGGCGCTGTATTGCATTGCAATCAGTGCCCTTTTTTGCATCAGGTGAGCAGTGCCAAGCGGAGTTTTGCCTTCATTTCCGGGTCGGCATCCTTGAGCAATTCCAAAAGAGCCGTCATGGAGATGGTGGGTTCGCCTGCGGCGGGTACAGCCTGCGGGCTGGGGGTGTCGGGTTTGGCATAGAAGCCACTTTCAAACTTTTTGCCCAGTTCCACACGGGAGGACTGCTGGATATGGGCGTAGGTGTTCACCAGCATATCCGCCGTAGCGTGTCCTGTGGTCCCCTGCACCGCCTTGATGTCGCCGCCGGAGATCATCAGCTGATAGGTCGCGCTGGAATGCCGCAGACCGTGAAAGACGATGCGTGGAAACTCCGGGTGTGCATCCTGCCATTTCAGGAACTTCTTGCGGATGAGCACCGGCTCTACCGCCAGACCGTTGGGCAGACGCAGTAGCATCCCGCTGTTGCGGTACCGCTCCGGGTCAAGGGCTTCTTCCCGTTTCAGCCGTTCCAGCCACTGTTTCAGCTCCTCCCGCAGGGCGGTGGTCATAAAGATGGTGCGGCAGGAGGCTTCGGTCTTGGTGTCTTTCAGGATGAGGGAGGTCTTGCTGCCCTCCAGCTTGTCCGGGAAGATGCGGAGGATACAGCCCTTATCCACCTGCGCCAGCGTGTCCTTCTGCACCCGCTGCATGGAACGGTTGACGGTGAAGGTGCCCATGCCGTTGGCAGCATCAAAGTCGATGTCCTCCGGGGTCAGACCTGCCACCTCCCCTTCCCGCAGCGCACCCACTAGCGTCAGGTGCACCGCTAGATGCAGGATGGGGTCCTCCATGCTGTCCAGCGCTGCCCGCATCTCGTCCACCTCCCAGATGCTGCGCTCTTGGGTGGTCTTTTTGGGTGCTTCCACCGGGACGGGGCTTTTGATAAGGATGCCCCACTCCACCGCCAGCAGAAAGGAATTGTGCAGCAGTTGGTGGACCTCATGGAGGGTGGTGCCGGAGAGGGTGCGCTTCTGCTGCTTGGGCGAGAGGTCTCGCCGCTTGCCGCTCACATACTGTCCGCAAGGGGTCTTGCTCAGGGTGTCGTACAGGGCTTCGATGTGGTAGGGTCGCAGCTTCTGCATCTGCATCTCCCCGATATAAGGGATGATGAGGTTCTGGATGAGGGCCAGATTGGACTGGTAGGTTTTTGGTGCCCACTTGTGCTTGCTGCACTGCTTGGGCAGCCAGTCCATCAGGAACTCCGCCACCGTCACGGTGGACGGGATCAGGAAATTGCCGGTCGCCAGCTCATGCTCGATCTGCTTCTGGCGTTTCACCGCCTCCTCTTTGGTGGGAAAGCTCTCCCATTTGTCGCAGCTCTTGCCGTGCTCGTCCTGATAGGTGTAGCGGACACTGTAAGAGCTGCCGCGTTTCGTGATATATGCCATAGATTTGCCTCCTTATCAAGCTGCCCGGTAGAGCCACGCATCGAAGCTGTCCTTCGGGATGCGGATGCTTCCGCCTGCCCGCAGTACACGGAACTCGGTGGTGCTGTTGCACAGGTTGTAGGCGGCACGCTGGCTGATGGCCAGCATCTGTGCGACCTCCTTCACCGTGTACACCAGCTTTGTGGTCTCAGGGCTGTTGGGCGGAGACTTGACGGCATTGGTTTGAGTGACCATCTCCATTGTAGCCGGATCAGAGTCCGACTGCAAGAACTTTTTCGTATAATCCAAAGATTTCACATTCTCGTACATTTTATTACACATAGGCATTGCTCCTTACTTATCATGGCGCATCGCAGGCTCCTGCGTGCTGCGGTTCTCATAAAATCGAATGACCTCCGGCGGGATGCTGTCCAGCGTTTTCAGGGCGGCTTCGTAGTCCTGCCGCAGCTTGGCATCCTCCAGACGCTTCAAGACGCTCCCTTCCGTCGCTTTGTCCAGCGAGGCAGAGAGCGTCTTGTTCTTCTCTTTCAGTTTTTCGTTTTCGGCGGCGGTTTTGGTGAAGGCTACGTTGTACTTTCGCAGCTGGTCCCTCATCCGTGCCACGTTGGGAATATAGCTGTCCAGTACCTTGCTGATCTCCGCTGCACGGCTCTTACCGTTGAAGGGGTTGATACCCACCAGCAGGGCATCCAACTGCTCCTTTTGCTGGGTGAGCAGGGTCATCTCCTTGAACAGCCGGGGCGGGATGTGCTCCCGTCCGGTCTGGCTGGCGCTTTCGCCCCGTTCCAGCTCTGGGTACTGCTTGACCATGTGCTGCCAGAACTCGTCCTGCCACCTCACAAGATTCTTGCGGTTGCCAATGATCTCTTTCGCGCTCAGCCGTCCGTCAGGGGTCAGAGGTACAAAGCAGAGGTGCAGGTGGGGCGTTTTCTCGTCCATGTGGACAACGGCGGAGAGGAAGGTATCCGGGCGCTGCCTGCCCTCCAAAAATTTCAGGGCGTACGCAAAGTACGCCCTGATCTCCCGGTTGTTTTTATCCTTGAAAAACTCCGGGCTGGCGGTGACAAGCGCCTCCACCACCCGCACGCTGTCCTTGCGGACACGGCAGTGGGCGGCAGCTATCATGCGGTCGGCTTCTTCCCGGTACCTGCCCTGCGGCTGCACCAGATGGAGGTTGTAGCGGCTCCGGTCCGTGTCGATATCCGGGTTGCTGGCGTACTGCTCCTTGGTGCGCTCGTTGTGGGCTTCGATGGGGCTGATGGCAGGCCCCTTGTACTTTTTGAATCGTAAAATGCCGTATTGGGCTTTCATAGACCACGCTCCTTATTGGGGTGTACAAAAATCTGTACGGACTTCAAATAACCCGTACGGTCTGTACGGCGTACAGAAATGTGAAATATAAACGATAACACGTTTGAATCTGCTTCAATTTGCCGTACAGGTGCGTACAAGTACAGACCGTACAGGTTGTACGAACTTCTTCCGTGAAAAATGCACTTTTTACGGACAGGGGTGGACAAGCGGCTCGATGCCTACAAAGCCCCGCACCCTGCGGCCACCGGGCAGGTAGATGTTGTTGGTGGCTTCAAGGTTGTAGCGGCGGTCATTCTGGCGCAGTTCGGCGCTGAAACGGATCGCCGATACGCTGTGGCAGGCGTTGTCCTCGCACCACTGCTTGTAAATGTCGTAGAACTCCTTGGAACTGATGGAGTAGTCCGCCTTGAAACGGAAGTAGCCCTCGGACTCCATGAAGTCGATGACATTGTTGCTGCTACGCTTGATGGTGTCCACGTTAGCGGCGGCTCGTTCGCTGACCGTGAAGCGGAAATCGTTCTGCACCAGCCGGTGCAGCCCTTCCAGACACCAGAGCAGGATACCCTCCAACTCGGCGCACATCTTCTCCACAAGGAAAGGGTCATCCGTGCGGTCGGTGGGCTTGTCCTTGGTGGTCAGGATGAGCTGGCGGCGAAAGAAGCCGTCCGAATGGTCATACAGCGAGGTCAACGCACCGTTGCCAAAGCAGAGGAACCGGGCGTAAATGTCACGCTGGTAGCTCTGGACACCCTTGCGCTCCAAGTCCAGCTTGGCTTCGGCGGTCACGATGGTCTTAATATAATTCGTCTTGGGCAGGGCGTTCATATCCATATCATCGTCGATCATCAGCAGGCGGCGTTCCAGATCGGCACGGGCAAAGCGATTGTTCTCGACTTTCTGGACGCTGCCATTGCTGGCGGCATCTCCCATGAGCCGTTTGAGCACCAGCCCAATGCGAGACTTGCCCTCGCCGCCCTTGCCGACAATGAGCATCATCTTCTGTCCCTTGGTGCTGGGGATCAGGCAGTAGCCCAGATACTCCTGCAAGGTGGGGATGTCGGCATCGTCCAGCAGCTCGTGCAGAAACGTCAGCCAGCGGTCAGGGCTGGCGGCTTTGGGGTCATACCTCACAGGCAGACGGTTCTGGCAGAACAGGCGGCTCTCCTGAAAAGAGCCGTCCGGCAGATGGTACACGCCGTTCTGGAGGTGGATGTAGTCCTGTTCGATGGGGAACGGGTCGGAAAAGGCCAGCAGCTTGATGGTCTCCAGAATGTTGGTGACCTTTTTGGACAGACCGGAGGTGACATATTCCTCGATGTTCTCTAAGATGCGCTGCTTGATCTCGCTCTCATCCTCTACCGGGCCGTCCAGCGTGTACAGCGTTCCGTTGACGCATTTCAGCGGCCACTGTTCCAGAAAGGCACGGCCAAACTGGACTTCATCAATTTTCTTGCCGTTGTACCAGTCCGGCCATAAGGGGTTGCGGGAAATGTTTTTCTTCATAGGGTGGTTCTCCTTTAGAAAAGTGAAGTGGTGGGTCTCACGGTGAGACCCACCACTTCGGGTGAATAAATTATTAGGCGCACTTTGCCAGAGCAAGGCGGTCGGTGCGCTCCTCCAGCATCAGCAGGTACGACCCGGACAGCAGCCGTGCAGCGGCATCGGCCTTCTGCTGGGGCGTCCCAAATGCAACGCAGTCCGTCAGGTGCTCGATGGTCTCGGTCATGTGGAGAGCTTCCACAAACCGCTCGTCCTGCGGCTCCTCCGGGGTGGCGGGCTTGTAGCGCTCCTGCCAGTCGTGCAGCAGGTCAAGATAATCGGTCAGCACCCGCAGGCAGTAGGCGATGTCTGCCCACTGCTCGTCTGTCAGGCCACGCTTGGGCGGTGGCAGGGCGATGGCGTTGGCGGGCGGCTTGTCCGGGTCAAGCCCGAAGTCGTGTATCAGCTTCTCGGCGGCTTGCCGGGGGTTCAGGTCAAACAGCTTGGCGGTGAGGTCGATGGCATCTCCATTGGCTCCACAGCCAAAGCAATAATAATAGGTGTCGTTCAGCTTCATGCTGGGGTCGCTGTCGGAATGGAACGGACAGCACACCATGCTATGGCGGTCGGGTCCCATGCCGTACATCTCGCCGACCTGCCGGACGGTGATCGCGGATTTGATCTTTTGATATAAACTCAAAATTTCTCCTTTGGTCAAAGGTTTTGGTACGAATCAATTTGATCCCTGCCACGTTCAAAGCCGGTCTCCCTTGCTGCTTCCCGACAGGAAATCTTTTTGGACTCTGTGTCGGCCCCATGCAGGGCGCTCGCTCCCCCGATGGGAGGTCTTGGCGGTCTGGGCAGTTCGGACGGTCATTCTGTTCTCAAGGTTCTGTTATGAAAGATATTTCAGAGGGCTTTCGCGGGAAGCCCTTAATATGTTCGCTGCTGGGGAGTTAATATGTTTTCTTTCTGTCTATAGGATAGCACCTCCATGGCCGCTGTGCCGTATATCCATAATGTCGGAAAACAGGTGCAGAAACTGCAAAATTCCACGCTTATGGACAGGAACCGCTGGAAGTGGTATACTGTGCAAAAAACATCGGAGGTGCGACCATGAACATCAAGCTGACACTGGGAGAACGGCTCAAAGATCTGCGTGTGGAGCGGCATCTGAAGCTGGAAACGCTGGCAGAGCAGACGGGTCTGTCCAAATCGGCACTGTCGAAGTATGAGAGCGACGATGTGACCGACCTCAGCATTTATGCGGTGACAACGCTGGCTGAGTTTTATGGTGTGACCACAGACTATCTGCTGGGTGTGACGGAAAACAAAAAACGCCCAGACGCAGTCCTTTCGGACTTGCATCTGAGCGATGGCGCAGTGGACGTATTAAGGAATGGAAAATTCAATCATCGGCTGCTGTGCGAACTTCTGGAACATCCCGATTTTGCCCGGTGGATGACCGACCTTGAGATCTGTGTGGACGGGCTGGTCAGTGACCGCATCCGGGATATGAATGCCATGGTAGAAGCCACCCGGCAGGAACTGGAAAGACGATACCATGCCGATACAGAGGACCTGACCATGCGGACGCTGAAGGCGGCGCAGATCAACGAGGATGAGTATTTCGGGCAGATCCTTTATGATGAGCTGGCGGCGATCCTGAAGCAGATCAAAGCGGCACATGGAAACGATAAAACTACATCGGACGGTGCAGCGATCGAACAAGCGAGGAAGCAGCTTGAAGATGCACAGAAGTTTGAAGGTTCTCCGTTGGAAAAGAAGATGAATGTCCTGATGGGGCAGATCGGCATCGACTATTCCAAGCTGACGAAAGAAGAACAGATGACCCTGCTGCGAGTGTTCAATAAATCCTCTATGCTGAAGCACCGCACAAAAGCGGGAATGCGCGGTAAACACAGACGGTGATCATTTGCCCTGTGCCTTATAGGAGAAACGCTGCTGCGGCAGGACGGGAGAACGTACACCATTGGTTCCTCTGCAAGCCTGCGCTGGGTGGGCAAAGACCGTCAACTGCCACGCCCATCCGCGCATCCTTCTGCCACAGAACAGGTGCTTGCCAGAACCTCTCGCAGCCCCTTTTCCGCGTCAGCCGGAACCAAGGTGTAACACACTAGACTTTGCAAGCAAAGTCGTGTGCCAAAGGGGCGCTGCCTCTCGCCTGTCGGCTCGGTCAGGTGCTTCAAAATGCGCTGCATTTTGAGGTCGCCACTGGCGACCCGCACCCCTTTGGAAACCCAAGAGAAACGCCCATCAACTGCGCTGCTCGTCCTCGGCCAGTGCGCTGATCCGCTTGCCCATGGTCTTGACCAGAGGAACGACAAGCGCATTCCCCATGGTGAAATAGCGCAGTCGTTCCGGCATCCCGACTGTCCAATCATCCGGGAAGCCGTTGAGCCGTTCGCATTCGATGGGCGTTAGCGTATGCAGACGTTGGGTCCGTGGGTCTGCGACTACATGAGTGCTGCGTGATACGGAGCCTTCGCTGGTGAGCATCGTGCGGGCAGGAAGGTCGGAACGATCGGGGAACGCCATGGAGCCTTCCGAAGAGAAATAAGTAGAACCGTTTTTGCGGTGGCGGATCTCCTGCACGGAGCGGAGCAGCTTAAATGCAAAACAGACCAAACCTGTTTATACCGGTTTGGTCTGTTTTGTCATAAAATCAGAACGGAGAAAGATTCTGAAAAAGTGGGATCTGTCGGTAAAGATGAAAATCAGAAAGGGCGAAATCTGCCGCAGAGACGTCCTGACGGATAGAACTGCCGGTATAGCCCAGCACGGTACAGCCGGCGGCTTTTCCGGCACGGATGCCTGCGGGAGAATCCTCAATGACCAGACAATCGCCGGGAACAAGCCCCAGAAGCTGCGCTGCCCGCAGATAAGGTTCCGGATCGGGCTTGCGCCGAGTGACCATGTCGCCACAGACCACCACATCGAACTGTGAGACCAGATGCAGGCGGTCGAGCGCGGTCAGAATGAGCTGTGACCGGGTAGAGGAGACTACGCCGGTGCGAATGCCCTGTGCGCGAAGCGCAGAGAGAAACTCCCGCAGACCGGGCTGTGTGTGCAGATCGGCACCGTTTTCGTAGTAGTTACCGTGACGTGTGCGTTCGGCCTGTAGCTGCTCCAGAGTGACCGGCGTTTCTGCCCGCTTCAGCAGTGCCTCAAGCAGAGAGGGATCATTGATGCCCACCAGTGCGCTCCGATCCTCTTCGGTCAGCCGGACCCCGAAATGCGCAAGAGCAGCGGCAAGATAGTCGGCGTTCCGTTCCTCGGTATCGGCGATCACGCCGTCAAAGTCAAAGAGGACGCATCGGATCGGCATAGAAAGCTCCTTTTCACTCTGCGAGGATCTTGCGTGCACGCTCCTGAATGTCGGCGATCTGAGCAGCGGTCAGGTCGGCAAAGTCGCTGTTTTCCATAGAGCAGTTGGAGTCCTGCACATAGATCACCTTGGTGTCTTTCTGCGTGATGGAGTAGAACCAGCACTCGGCGGGAACATTGTATACCTTGCCTTGCTGCATGGGGGTCAGCTCGATATTCTTGAAGCTGCCGCCCTCGCGCTCGGCGGTGATGAGGATTGCCTTACCAGCGGCAAGGATGAACTGCTCGTCGGTGGAGTGATGGATCTCCAGATGAGCGATGCCGGCAATGTCGTTGTCAGGCTTCCAGTTCTTGATGCAAACCAGCCATTTGGGGTTCTTATAAACGCAGAGGATGCCTTCTGCGTTGTTTTCATACTGATCAGGTCTCATGAAAATGCCTCCTGTTTTATTTTACAGTTCGGTGCGTCCCACGATGGGAGTCCCGTAGCCGAAGGCGCCTTCCTTGGCGCACATTTTTGCAGCAAATGCTGCGCCGATCTGCATGGCTTCCTGCAGATGCGCGACGTTTTCTTCTTCGGTGCCTTCCAGCAGAGCGCCGCTCTTGGAAGACTTCAGCAGCGAGCAGAGGAAAGCGGCAAAGTAGGAGTCGCCGGCGCCCATGGTATCAATGACGTCATCTGCGTGCACGGCGGAGGCGTAGTAGGTCTTGCCGTTGTACAGCACATAGGAGCCGTCCTCACCGATGGTGCCCAGCACGATGGAAACGCCGTGGTCGGCGGCCTTCTGCATCTCGCGGGCGCGGTCCTCGGCACTCAGGTGTGCGCAGGACAGGATGGCCACGGTGACATAGGGGCAGACCTTTTCCAGATAGGCGTCGGTCCATCGGGTAGAAAAGTCATAGGCGATGGGCACGCCGGCCGTGTGCAGGAAGGGAAGATCCTCTTCGATATAGCTGTTGAGGTTGGTGTAGATCAGGTTGAAGCCTTTGATGTACTCCAGATCTTCCTGCGTGAAGTCGAAGCTGTGCTCTTTGGCGACGCCGCCCTTGTTGGAGCCAAGAAAGACGCGGTCGTTGCCCTTGAGCGTGACCATGGCAAAGCCGTTTTCGCCCTCAAAATGGCGGCAGTGGCTGATGTCGATGCCCAGCTCGTGCAGGATCTTCTGGTTGTAGGCGGCGACCTCATCGCTGCCAAACTTGCCCAGATAAGCGGAAGGCACACCGTTTGCTGCGGCATAGGCGCAGGTGTTAACGCACTGGCCGCCGGGGTACATCTTCCCACGGGAAAGGTATTTGTCACACACATTATCGCCGATGGCGATGATCTTCACTGCGCTCATCGTATCAGATCCTTTCCGTCTGTATCAGTATGCGACCTTCCACATATAGCGGCGGGTGGTCAGCGGATGCTGGCGGGTCTCAGCGAGGGCGTGGTTGTAGATGGGATAGACATTGTTGAACAGAGAGTGGTTGAAGTAGTCCACGACAGCGGGATCGATGACCGACAGGCCCAGCTCCTTGGCGTCCAGCACCTCGATGCGCTTTGCATAGGTGTGCAGGAACTTGAGGCAGCGTTCGTCCAACTCACGGGTAGAACCCTCAGACACCTGAATGACGAAGGGGGTGTTGGCGTCGGTGACCTCGAAGGGGCCGTGGAAGAACTCACCAGTGTGGATGGTGCCGGAGTGGATCCACTGCATCTCCATGAAGATGCAGATGCTCTCCATGTAAGCGGCACCGTAGCCTGCGCCGCTGCCCATGGTGTAGATGACGGAGTCGTTCTTGTACTCCTCGGCAAAGTCCAGAGCACGCTGGGCCACATGAGCGCGGGCCTTGCGAATCACGGTGGTGATCATGCCGGCACCCTGCTGGAACTTATCGTAGTTGCTGTAGCCCTCGGTCTGATTCAGCAGCTCCACGGCGACCTGCAGGGCGCACATGGTCTTTTCACCGGCGTAGTCGATGTCACCGGCGAGGTGATCCGGGCTGGCGTCGAAGGAGTAATGGATGATGTAATCGCCGAACTCGATGATCTCAGACTCTTCCAGCCAAGTCAGGATGATGACAGCAGCACCCATCTCCTTGCCCAGCTTTGCAGCGGCAATGGTCTCGGGAGTGTTGCCCTTGTGGCAGGCAAGGCAGATGATGGAGTTCTTGCCGAAATCGCGGGGCGTGCTGTGGACGAACTCGTTGCTGCTCACCCAGCCGGACTTCAGCGTCAGGCTCTCGCGCTCCATAAAGGTCTTTGCAGGGTACAGAGCACCCAGAGAGCCGCCGCAGCCCACGAAATAGATGTTCTTGACGCCGCCCTCGTCCTTCTTGTTCTCCAGAATTTCAGCGACGATGGCCTTGATGTCAGTGTACTTGTAATGCATTGTATTACCCTCCTGCATTTCATATTAAACTGTCTCGATTTCTTCCGGCGGTTTCCGGAAGAACTTTCCTTGCCATGATGATAATACAAAGCAATACAAATGTCAATACCGAAAATAAGACAAAAAAATTGTGCATTTCTTACAAGGAACGAAACGAAATGTGGCGGACTTCCTATATAAATATGGGGGTGCTGGAAAACGGCCCTGCACAGACGCAAGGGAGAAAAAATTTGTTTTTCCTCTTTACGCACGGATAAAACTTATATATAATAAGTTTGTGTTGTAACATATTTGCGGGGCACGCAAAAGAGCAAATTGAAAATAAACCGTATTTCGTGATAAAAATAAGAACGGGAGAATATACCATGAGTTTGGATAATACAATTTCAACGCCGCTGTTTCAACAGCTCGCCGAAACACTGCGTGCGGCTATTGATGCGGGCGAGTATCCCCCGGGCAGCCGTCTGCCAACGGAAAATGAACTCTGCGAGCGCTATTCGGTCAGCCGCGTCACGGTGCGTAAAGCACTGGATGAGCTGTCTCAAGGAGAATTTCTGGTGCGCAAGCCCGGCAAGGGCACGTTTGTTACGGAAAAGAAGATCCAGCGAAAGCTGGATGGCGTGCTGAGCTACACCAATATGTGTTATATGATGGGATACCAGCCCGGCGCAAAGACGATCAGGATCACACTGGAACAGCCCACGGAGGAAGAACGGGGGCAGCTTGGGCTAAAAAAGGACGAACAGACGCTGGTTGTGGAGCGTCTGCGCCTTGCGGACGGCAGACCGATGATGTTGGAGACCAGCAAAATTTCCGGAGAGTTTTTTCTTCTGTTCAATGCAGATCTGACCAATACCTCTCTGTATGAGACGATCCGAAAGGAACAGGCATCGTATTCACACGCTCAGATAAAGTCCTTGAGATCGTGTTTGCGAACCATCAGGAGGCCAAGTATCTGGGTGTGGTAAAGGGCTACCCGTTGCTGTCCATCAAGAGCGTGGTGCACGATCAGAGCGGGGAACACTGCTATCTGGGCCGTCAGCTCTGCATCGCGGATAAGTTTAAGCTCATGGTCTGAGCTGTCAAAGATGAGTACAACAAAAAGACGTACCTGTGTATAAAAATAAAAAGGGAGCGTCCCTGAAGCAGAATTTCAGGGGCGCTCTCTTTTTGTATTATAGAAGTAAGAGACAAAACGGGAGCAAATGAGGGCAGAAGGATACAATAATTTGGTGGTGATTCACAAAACAATGGTGCGTTGATAGTATGTTTTGACGAAAATGCCGGAATGCTGTTGACAAGGAGATGCTTGCATTATATTATTGCATCATAATACAAAGCATAACATTTCGATGCCTAATACAAAGACAAATCGGGATGGATTGCTTGTAACAGAGAATGTGCGCATCTTTCTGATGAAAACTGACGGAAACGGGCCCGGGGCGGCAGGCAAAGAAAGCGTCATGAACTTGCTGGGTATGCGGTCGCTGGGAAAAATCAAAGAAAAAGGAGAAAAAATCATGTTCTGGATTGAGCTTGTCATCATGCTCCTTCTCATCTTCTGGGGCGTTCGCAAGGGAGGAGTTTTCCTTACGCTTGCCGGTGCGGTCGGCGCGTTTGTCTTTACATTTATCTTTAAGTCACCCATGTCGGATCCCCCGCTCACGGTTTTGCGAATTATTCTGGCCGTGGTTATTGCGGGTGGCGCGATGCAGGCTGCGGGTGGTATTGAGTACCTGGTGGCTCTTGCGGAGAAGATCTTGAGAAAACATCCTAGATCAATCACCATTCTGGCGCCCATGATCAGCTGGCTGTTTGTTTTCTGCTGCGGAACCGGCCACATTCTGTGGAGCCTGCTGCCCATCATCAACGAAATTGCCATCGAGAACGGCGTCCGTCCCGAGCGGCCGATTGCCGCTTCTGTGGTTTCCAGCCAAAATGCGGTCTGCGGCACTCCGCTTGCCGCCGCTACCGCCGCGCTGGTAGGATTTTTGGAGGAGTCGGGCAGCGTAGATATGATTACCGTCCTGATGGTTGTCATTCCTGCTACCCTTCTTGGCTCTCTGGCTTCCGGCCTTGTTATGATGAAGCGAGGCAAGGAACTTGCAGATGACCCCGAGTTCCAGCGGCGTGTTGCCGATGGCACCCTTGTACTGCGTGGGCACAAGGAAGAAAAAGTGGTCGACACCTCTTCTTTCAGCAAGCAGTCCAAGATTTCTGTCATCGCCTTCTTGGTTGCGATGGTAGCCGTCGTTCTTCTGGGTGTGGTCAAATCCCTGCGTCCTGTTTTGGCTGACGGCAGCACTATGGGCATGACCGACATCATCCAAATCTTCATGCTCTGCGCCGCTGCGGTAATTTGTCTTGTGATGGACAAAAAGGCCGATGCTATTCTTGAGATGCCCGTTTTTAAGTCCGGTGTGTTTGCGGCCGTCATCTGTCTTGGCCTGTGCTGGATGGTCAATATCTTCATCGGCGCGCAGTCCACCTTCCTGACCGAGACGGTCTCGCAGTTCACCAATAAGTACCCTTGGGTATTCATTATTGCCTGCTATTTGGTGGGTAATATCACTACTTCGCAGGGTTCCACCACCGCAATCGTGATTCCGCTGGGCTTGGCACTCGGCATCAGCACTCCCGTGTTGCTGGCTGGCTGGGTCACCATCGGATCACACTTCCTGATTCCCGCTGCCTCCGAGAGTCTGGCCGCCATCGCTTTTGATACGGCGGGAACGACCAAAATCGGCAAATTCGTATTCAACACCAGCTATCTGTTACCCTCTCTGGTTATGGCCGTCGTGGATGCCGCAGTAGCGTTCCTGTTGGCAAGTGTAATCCTGTAATTTTTATGCCGCGTCGGGATTTGGGCGGTGGGCTGCCCTTGTGCAGATCCACCGCCCAATCCATACGCAGTGATTTTAGGGAGAAAGTATCCATGAAATTTACCCTGATGAGCTATCACTATCTCCGATATCCTATACGAAAGTATCTTGACAAGATGGAACGGGTCGGCTTGGATGGAATCGATATCTATTGCACCGGCCCCCAGCTTAACCCATTTGATTATTCTTTGGGTGCGCTGATTCAGTTGAACCGCGACATTCGGGATCGGCACCTGACCCCCTATGTTCTGACAGCCGAAAATTGCGTCTATCCGGTTAATCTGGCCACATCGGATCTCCTGACATGGGAATCGACTCAGCGATACTATCAGCGCCTGATTGACACGGCTCAGTTTTTGGAATGTCCTCATATCCAGATTTGCCCGGGAACGGGATATTATGATGCTGACAAGGATGAGGCATGGAAACGTCAGGTTGAGGCGGTGCAGCTTCTGGCGGAGTACGCCAAAAAGAAAGGCGTCACCATCTTTATGGAGACCTGTAAGATAACCACCACCAATCTGGTGGTTACCAGCAAGGAGCTTAAACAGTTTATCGATGATGTGGGCGCGGACAATCTGCTGGGTCTTTCCGACACCGACCAGATGTCTCAGGCCGGGGAGCACATCAACGATTACTTTGACAATCTGGGCGATAAGTATGGCTTTGTCCATTTCAGTGACCTGAACCATACGATCCCCGGAACCGGCGGGCTGCCCATGAAGGAGTATTACGACACCCTTGTCCGCAGGGGCTATCAGGGCTGGTGTTCCTGCGAGATGTGTAGCCGAGACTATTATCTGGATCCGGACAAGGCTACCGATGCGTATATCGACTATATCCGGAATGTTTTGAAAGCCTGAACCTATTCGGGGCAGAAGCCCGTAGAAATCGGGCTGCCTGTATGGAAGAGAAAGGAATGGTCTTTTATGAAACTCGCGCCCATGAGTTATCACTATGTACGCTATCCCATTGAGAAGTTTCTGGATAAGGTCGAGCGGTCTCCCTTTGACAGTATCGATCTCTATTGCAGTGCGCCTCAGTTGAACATGTTCGACTATCCGGTCAGCCGTCTTTTAGAGCTGGATAAGAGTATTCGCCGTCATCACCTTTCAGTTATGGCCATGACCCCGGAAAACTGCGTTTATCCAGTGAATTTCTGCACTCAGGATACCCTGACCCGGGAGTCCAGCATCCGCTACTACCAGCGTGCGATTGATACCGCCCAGTTTTTGGAATGCCCCGCGATTCAAATCAGCACCGGGTTTGGATACTTTGATATGCCGCGCGAGGAAGCCTGGAAATTCTGCCGGGAGAGTGTGGGGACTCTGGCTGCCTACGCCGAGCGCAAGGGGGTTACTCTGTTGCTGGAGGAGTTGAAGGTAACCACTACTAACGTCCTCATTACCAGCAAGGATCTGGCAAAGATGATTGCTGAGATCGATTCGCCCGCTGTTGTTGGTATGGTGGATATGGATCAGATGACCTACGCAGGAGAGACCATCGATGACTACTTTGCCAACTTGGGTGATAAGCTGCAACACATTCATTTCAATGACCGGGGCCATACCGTACCGGGAGATGCGGACTTCCCCATGAAAGAGTATTACGACCAGATCAAGGCGCACGGCTATGAGGGAACCTGCTCCTTCGAAATTTGCGACCGCCGCTATTACATCGACCCGGACAAGGCCATTGACGACACCGTGGCGTGGATGCGCGCCAACACGCACGAACTGGATTGAAACGGAAGGATATAAAGGAGAGCAATACCGTGTGGACTCAGGAAATGTTTGGTGTTGAAAAACCAATCATTGCGCTTTTGCATCTGGATGCCCTGCCCGGCGACCCCGGCTACTGCGGCAGCATGGACACCGTGCTGGAGCACGCCCGGCAGGATCTCGTGGCGCTGCAGAACGGCGGCGTGGACGGAATTCTGTTTGCCAATGAATTCAGCCTGCCCTACCAGCCGGTGGCGGATGTGGCAGTGATCTCGGCGATGGCCTATATCATCGGCGCTCTGCGCCCGCTGATCCGGGTGCCTTATGGCGTCAATGTGGTCAAGAATCCCATCGCGACCATCGACCTTGCTGCTGCCACCGGCGCAAGATTTGCCCGGAGCTGCTTCTCAGGTGCATACATGGGAGAATATGGCCTTTATACCTCCAACAGCGGTGAGGCAGTCCGCCACCGCAAGGCGCTGGAGATCCCGGATATGAAGCTGCTGTTCAAGGTGAACCCCGAGGCAGACAGCTATCTGGTGCAGCGGGATATTCAGGTGGTGGCAAAGTCTATCATGTTCGGTGGCTTTGCAGACGGCTTGTGCGTGTCCGGCGCTTCTGCCGGCAGCGAGCCGGATGATTCCATCCTGAACAAGGTCTACGAGGTGGCGAAGCCCCGCAATGTGCCGGTGTTCTGCAATACCGGCTGCCGCCACGAGAATGTGAGAGAGAAGCTGAAATACTGCGATGCCGTCTGCATGGGCACTGCGTTCAAGAAGGACGGCGTGTTCAACGGGCGTGTGGACGAAGAGCGAGTGCGCAGCTTTATGGAGATCGTGTACGACATCCGCGCCCGACTGTGAGAAAGGAGAGCAGGATGAAACGCTATTTTCTGGGCATCGACATCGGTACCTTTGAGTCCCGCGGCATCCTGATCGACGAAAGCTTCCGAGTGGCGGCGGATGCCTCGGTGCCCCATGGGATGGACAACCCGCAGCCCGGGTGGTTCGAGCAGGAAGCCGAGGCGGTCTGGTGGGGCGACCTGTGCAAATTGTGCCGGACCCTGATAAAACAGAGCGGAATCCGGCCGGAGCAGATCGCCTGCGTGGGCACCAGTGCATTGGGCACCGACTGCCTGCCGGTGGACGAACAGTGCCGCCCGCTGCGCCCGGCCATCCTCTACGGCATCGACGCCCGCGCATCAGAGGAAGCGGCGTGGCTGACAGAGTATTACGGGACAGGCGCGGGTGCAGGAGCTGTTCGGCCCATCCCATCTGCTCCGGCGACACGGCCACAAAGATCCTCTGGCTGAGGCGGCATGAGCCGGAGATCTACGCAAAGACGGCCTATTTCCTCACGGGCAGCCTCCTTTTTGACGGCGCGCCTGACCGGGAAATATGTCATCGATCAGGCCCTTGCCAAAGGCTCGTTCCGACCGCTGTACCAAGCGGACGGCAGTGTGAACGAGGCAGAGTGCGGGCTGTACTGCCGCCCGGACCAGATCGCGGCGTGTGCATGGTCCACAGACATCGTGGGCACGGTCACACCGGAGGCTGCGGCACAGACCGGCCTTGCCACGGGAACGCCGGTCATTACCGGTACCGGTGACTCCACGGCAGAGGCCATCAGCGTGGGTCTGGTGGAGCCGGGCACGGCCTTTTTTCAGTATGGCTCCTCGATGTTCTATTACTATTGTACGGACCACTTCGTGGGCAGCTATGTTTCGCCGCAGGGCAACGGCGCCCTCAAGGGTGGGAAGGCCTTTACCGTGCCGGGCACCTATTGTCTGGGCGACGGCACCAATGCGGCGGGTACATTGACCCGCTGGGTGCGTGACTTGCTGTACAGCAAAGAGCTGGAAGCCGAAAAGCAGGGCGGCGAAAACGCCTATGCAGTCATGGCGCGGGAGGCGGCTGCTGTGCCGCCGGGCAGCGACGGACTGATCATGCTGCCGTATATCTACGGTGAGCGAAGCCCCCTGCAGGACGCAGAGGCCACCGGAATGCTCTTCGGACTGAAAGGAACGCATGGACGGGCGCAGATCAACCGCGCTGCGCTGGAAGCCGTAGGCTATTCCACCTATCAGCATCTGCTGCTGTTTGAGGAGCTGGGGGTGCCGCCCCGGCGGATCATCACAGCGGGCGGCGGCACGAAAAACGCTGCATGGATGCAGATCATCTGCGACATGGCGGGAATGCCGCTGACCATTCCGGAGCCGTTCCAGTGCTCCAGCTACGGAGACGCCATGCTGGCGGCATTGGGCGTCGGTGCGCTGGAAAGTTTTGCCGCCCTGCGCGCTGCTTTACCGCAGGGCAGGATCTTGCAGCCGGACCGGAAAAATCATGAATTTTATCAGGAACATTACCCGATTTTCCGGGATCTCTATCTGGAAAATCGGGACAGGATGCACAGAATGCAAAAATAAGGAGGAGACTGTCCTATGGTCATTGATACTCATATCCATCCGGCACTGTTTGCACCGATCTGTGAGGATCAGGAGCGCTTTCGCCGCCGCTGTGATGCCATGAATTATCATCTGATGAAACCCTCCGACATGGCGCTGCTGCGCAAGCAGTATGCGCTTGCAGACATCGGACGGGTGGTGCTGCTGCCGGAGGACTGCTCTGTGGAGTCGGGGATGGTGGAGATCTCCAACGATGAGATCGCAAAGCTGGTGGCGCTGGATGCACAGTTCTATATCGGTATGGCAGCGGTGGACCCCCGCGCCCCGATGCTGTGCAGGAGCTGGAACGTGCCTTTGTTGAGCTGGGGCTGGCCGGACTTGCAGTGAACACCGCACGGCTCAAGATGTACCCCATGGACGAGCGCCTTGTACCGCTGTATGATCTGTGCCGCAAATACCACAAGCCGATCATCTTCCACGCCGGATTCTGTCTGGAAAATAACGCGCTGGCAAAGTATGCCCGCCCGATGGAATTCGAGGAGGTGGCGCTGCGCTGGCCGGAGGTCAACCTCTGCCTTGCTCATTTCGGCTGGCCGTGGGTGCAGGAGACGGCGGCTCTGCTGCTCAAGTATCCCAATCTCTACGCAAACACTGCACTGATGAACTTTGATGGTCCCTACCAGCTGTTTCCCAAAGTGTTCAAGCAGGACATGGGCGAATACTGGCTGGATCATAATCTGGCCGATAAGGTCATGTTCGGTTCGGACTCGCCCCGTATTCGCCCGGTGCGCAGCAAGCGGGGAATGGACAGCGTGGAGATGCTGCCCGAGACGAGGGAAAAGATCTACTGGAAAAATGCAATGCGCTTTTTTGGATGGGAGGGCCAGAACAAATGAGATTTGAGCTGAAGGAAGTAAGCATCTGCGCAGAGAAGGAGTTTGAGCTGATCCGCATCACCGACCCGGTGCGTGAATTTGTGGCACAGACCGGAGTAAAGAACGGCGTCGTCTATGTCATCACGGAGCACACGACCACCGGCATCATGGTGAACGAGAGCCTGCCCTGCGTGGAAAAGGATATTATGGAGACGCTGAACCGGATCGCGCCGGAAGACTATCCTTACCATCATAACCACTATCTGCCCACCTACGGCACCATCGGAGGCAATGCACCCGGCCATCTCAAGAGCTTGCTCACGGGGAACCACTGCGTTTTTCCGATCGTAGAGGGCAAGATCAAGCTGGGCAGCGCAGCGGATATTTATTTCTGCGAGTACGATGGCATCAAAAACCGCAAATATATGATCTACGTCATGGGCGAGTAAGGGGGCTGCGGAATGAAAAAAGCAATCGCAATGGCAGACAACTGCATTGATGTCTACTACCGGATGGACCGGTACTATCTGACAGGCAACAGCATCGACTTCGCCCTCAACTACAAGGCGCAGGGCGGAGACGTGACCGAAATGACCGTGCTGGGCAACGATGTCTTTGCAGATGCGCTGGTGGAGCGGCTGAAGCAGCGCGATATTCCGCTGCGGGTGCTCAAAAGGATCGACCGCCCCACCGGTATGGCAAAGATGGACCTCGTAGACGGGGACAAAAAGCATCTGGAATTTCACGGCAACGCCATGGAGGAGATCGAGCTTTCCGCGGAGGATATGGAATTTGTCAAGGGCTTTGACATCGTGTATGCAGAGCGCTGGGCAAAGGCAGAGCGCTATATCGCTGCGCTGCGCCAGCCGGGGCAGATCTGGGTCTACGACTTTTCGAAACGACTGGAGCAGCCCTCCAACGACGCGCTTCTCCCCTATCTGGATTACGCCTTTT